>Ga0153992_100240_pt1 | contig 15208 bp, 19 predicted proteins | sample TSNC076MetaG_FD_104683 | JGI IMG/M metagenome (GOLD analysis project Ga0153992, IMG submission 104683) | Attine ant fungus gardens microbial communities from North Carolina, USA - TSNC076 MetaG | ecosystem: Host-associated > Fungi > Mycelium > Unclassified | place: USA: North Carolina, Lumber... | reverse complement strand
GCTAGCAATTCGTTTCATTGATGTCAGTTTTATTCTTTTCACTTTCAAGTGGTACCATGTGTAGACAAAAATAATTAATCGAGATTGTTTATCAGAAAAGGAAAGACAGGAATCAGATAGCCGTGTAACAAACTCCCACCGTGCAGGGATCAGAGTTTTAGAATGAGCGAAAAGAACGGTGGGCGCCATCTTTTTTCAACGCCAGATTTTCGCGGCACTCACTCGATCTTAGTCTTAATCGGCGTCATCGGTGGTAGTGGACTTTACCATCTGGACAATCTCACTTTTGTGTAAGCGAAAAGACATTAGGTATCAATCCGACTGACCTTCAAATCAGGAGAAAGGTAAATCCTCAAACAGTGAGTAACATACAACCCCTATCCGGAATCGCTGAGCTCTGCAGCCTTGGGGTTATCCGTCAGCGCCAATCGTTATCTCCTCCCTTCCCTCAGGAACCCTCGTTGCTTTCATTGCAAGGCATGGTATCGGTCACATCATCCAACCTTCCGACGTTCCTTCACGCGCCAACATCGCCGCACTCAAGTCGCTAGGCGTCCGCGTCATCCTCGCCTTCTCCGCCGTAGGATCCCTCCGTGAAGAAATCGCACCCGGATCATTCATCCTCCCGACTCAGCTCATCGACAGAACCAAGGGAATACGCCCGGTCAGCTTCTTTTCAGGGACCTCCACTATCGCACACGCAGGCTTTGGTGACCCGTTTAGCAACCGTCTCGTGAAATGGCTTGCGCCAAGGGTTGCTGATGTTTTGGCCAAGGGAGGTCGACAAGTCAAGCTGTTTACGGACAAGTGTGTCGTTGTGATGGAAGGACCTCAGTTTTCTACCCGTGCAGAAAGTAAGATGTATCGCCAATGGGGCGGTGACCTGATCAACATGACTGCATTGCCCGAGGCAAAATTAGCAAGGGAAGCCGAGCTGAGGTAGAGGGGACTTTCATATTATCATTTTTCAGTGCTAATCAGGTTGAACCCAGTTATGCTCTTATCGCCACCGCAACCGATTATGATTCCTGGAGGGAACAAGAGGAGGCTGTCACAACCGCCAAAGTTCTGGAAACGCTAGAGGTGAATGCGGATACCTCCCGTGTTGTTGCCCAGAAAATCCTCGATGACCTTCATACGGCCATCACTGATCCCAATAACGGTGACATCTTTCTTGAGGAGATCGGTAAAATGCAGTCTAGCATCATGACCCAGTCTGCAGCACAAAAGCAAGAAGATAGAGATAAGTTGGCGTTTGTCCTCCCCGAATATTTTAGATGTTCATAATGAACCGGTCTGGACGGATTGCTTATGGATTGCGCCAATGTACGGGTCACGGCCACTGCGTGCTACTTGACCCTAGAACTGAAAACTTGAACAGTTGATCATGAATATGGGATTGGCTATCGTTGATGTAGTGGTCCTCTATTGAATTTATGTGGAGGAAATGAATCAAATGGTAATCAGTGAACTATCTTGCTATTTTTGAACTAGGTAGCTACTAAGTCTCCTGGCTTGCTTCATTGTAGCAAGCCAGGGTAAGGTAATCACTGACTTACCCTAGGGTCACCCTTGGTGGGCCCTATGCTCGCCTACTAAGAACTCCCTCAGCTGTCAACCTAACTGTTGATGTCTAAAGTGAGATACATCTTAATTTATTGATGGCTCAAGCACTAGGATTTATTGTATATTTTTCAATTTCTCACAGCTTCCTAAGAAATGTAAACTTGTGAGAAATGATTTTGCTTCTAACATAATCACCAATCGATGAAGCCTGTTCAAGTACCATCACTTTGGGTTGTACAATACCCTGTGACCGGCAGATATCCTTTAAGGTAGCCGAAGTGATCCACTCTTGACGGAATTCGAATTTCGAAATACCTTCTTGATCTCCAATCACAATTTAAGTCTAATTAACTTCTTTCCAGAATGGCGTCGTTTGATGTCCAACATGGACTAATACGGAGCCGAAAGAACTCGTAGTTGATGCTGCAAAGCCCGAAACACGGATCATTGGGGCGATCTTATCCTTGTTTAGACCTCCTCTGGGAACTTCTGATAGCCCTTTAAGTTGACCAGTGTGGACTGATGGTTCTCGGGACACAGGACGATCCTTGTCACCTATCCCCTCACACAACCTTCCTCACTATACCCCAACACCTCAATGGATGTAGGCCCGTTGCAGCTGCTTCAAGAAGTTTATTTGGCTGCCGAGCGGAGCCGACAAGTCAACGTGCGTCTTTTGATTTGTGAGCAGAGATTAATAATGATAAATCAGCTTCTAGTATTGCAATGGTGCGCACCTTTGTCGATGTTCTTGAGCAAGTTGTTGAATACCGCGATAACAATCAACAGTAGCAAGCATGACAATCATGGTAAATTAATGTCTTCGTCAAATAAGACATGAGCTGAGTAAAGTTCAGGCCTTTGACTGGCTGTTAACCTTGGAAATGGAGATTTCGCTCGTCTGGACCTCAAGATGGAATGTGACCAAAGTCTTGTACTTCCTGACACGGTATTTGCCATTTATTGATTCATCCATCGTCATGTATCGTAAGTTTTGTCCTGGCGTCTGTCATCTACCGTTGCCACCGCTAATGGCTGGGTCTCAGATCAGTTTGGCTTCGCACTTTCTGCAAATGCTTGTCGGCTGACGTATCAGTATACTGCCTGTAAGCTGTTGCTGTCTTCAGCTCATCAATCCATCCATTCCTAAAAAAATGGAAATATAGGGATGTTCATTATTGGGATGGCCTGTGCAGAGTGTGAGTGACACCCCAAAACCCATTCAAACTAAAGCTCAGAAATGTGGCAGTGATTTTGACTCTCAGAACATGGATAGTCTGGGAGAAGGACCGGCGTTTAACTTATGGCCTGCCTATACTTTTCTCGGCGGTTTGGATTACTGGCTTTATCATCGTAGGCATCTACCTACGAGACGCACGAGGTGTCTTCTGACTCCAACTATCCACCTTCCCTCGTTCATTTACATTTTGATACCCTAGGTCAAATATCTCCTCTCCCTCGACTATTCGGCTGCTTAGTCCGGGACGCTGGCCAAATCTTATCGGCGTGCTATATTTTACTCACGGTATATGATGCATGTAAGTCTGTCTCTCAGTCTTTGCTGGAGGAATGTCTTCTCTGGGCATTAAAAAAAATCGCTTTTGCACGTCAATAATGACGCTGACATGAACTTTTAGGTATCCTGAGCCTTATGGTCATTCGAGGACTTTCAGTTCGTAAGTGAAGCCATTCAAAGTTGCCTACTAGACAATTAATATATGGGAACCAACAGTAAGGTCAAGAGAGGATTCACAATTTTTACGGGTTATCTATGGGGAAGGTAAGCGCTAGATCTGCCCGCCCCAGTTTCTGAGCAGGCCAATAACAAGTTACTCTAGGTATCATATATTACGTCTATTTATTCAGTGCGTTCAGTAGGTCGTAGTGGTGCTCCTGATCAAACTAATAGGGTTTCAGGCCTTTCAGTTATCAACACCATAGTCATCTTGAAACTCCCTGTGAGCTCGTTCGGTTTCTTTCATTAAATGAGGAATACTGAAAGCAAAGTTTTGAAGGATGATTATGTTAATCTGATGGTCATGTATGTCTCAACCAATAAATCTTATCAGTATCTTCACTCATGACGGTAGGATGGAACGGGTCATACATTCCGTACTGGCTTGTAGAGTTGTCCTCCACATTCGACATCAAGTGCGCTTGCAACAAACTACTCTTCCAGGAAATGTAATTTGCAGAAACTAATAAAGAAGTATAAACCGAGATAGCCCAGAGGTATATCATATTACACACGAAACAACCGGTGTATCACCCATCATTACAGAGAAATAATTAATCACTATCGCTACTGCTGTCATTACCATCTCGATCATCATCCGTACTACTTTCATCCTCGTCCTCGCCCTGCTCAACACGTTTCTTAACCTTACCACCACGTATCGCAGCCATCTGTCCCGCAAGTGTATCCTCATCAGGGTCCGAAATCTCATCTTCATCGGGCTGCTCAACAGCTTGCGGTTCTTCTATCTTGAGCTGCCAAAGATGAACAAGTGTATCCGCGTCACCAGATTGCCTAACATCAGAAAATAAATACACTCACAATGATATCCTTGGTGATATCCTCCTCGACAAATGTGTCCGAGACCAGATAGATTTTCCACGTAAACATACCAACATTTTGCGGAGCTTGAAACTGAATTTTGTATGATCTATAATCCCGCTGATGTTCAGCGTGGGGATTTGCGAAAGGGACATCAGTGATTTTGAATGGCGGTACGACAACACGGTTCAGTTTATCGTCACCGAGCACGATCCACCACGAGGGTCTACGTTGCTACAAAAATCAATTGCACCGATTTAAATATGTAACAGTGGCTAGTACGCACATCTGGCCAATAAGGTGCATGAGCAGCTGTGACTGTCCCCTCGTTGTTGAGTTCTTCCATTTCGCTGCGTGACATAAGGAACTTCTCGTCCTTCTCCTCATTAGACTCAATTGCCTTTTTCGTTTCGTCAACGGTGAGCTCATTGCGTTCGATCGTCTTGCCTGGTGGCACAAGGCGAAGTTTAACCACAAGGAAAACAATAGATGATGGTGTCACAACGCGCTCCCCAATAACTGGATCAGAGGGTAGTCAACTTGTTGCAAACATGAAAGAGGGATGATTATACCTTTAAATGAGACATCTACAATTTCAGGTGCACACCATCTCTCGAGAGCTTTCTGAATATCACCGACACGGTTGTCCTTCTTCAACTGAAGGGCTTGAGCAACACCAGCCAAAGTTTTGGCGTCGCCAAGGGATTCAACATCTTTGTTCTGGATCGAGGGAAGCTGGGTCAAGGTGCTACGTTGATCTTTAACAGGAGGGAGAGCCTGAGCGAGGTAAGCATGGAAATGCATAATTTCAAGGGTGGGAGAGAGCCAGTTACGAGAGACTGAGATGTTCAACATAGCACTGAGCAGAACTGGTAGACGAAGAAGGATCTGTGCTTGTTCTAAAATGCGCCAGGTCATTACCAATATGACAGTGATATAAACTACTTACCCTCCTGAAGTTTAGGGTCGGGAATCTCAATCCTTAGAAGATGTGCATAAATTAGGACCAAGGCTCTCCGACGCTTCACATGGAGCTTCCCACCGGTGTCTTTGGCGATTCTCCTGACCTGACTCCACTTGAGACCAGCCCTCTTTTCAATCTCACTCTCCAGTCTATCAATTGCGACGTCAGACTTCTTGGCATTGGCATCCGACAACTCATATTGAAACGCCTTGCCAAGTGTACCAACAATTTCTGTCATTGGGCTTTCTTCCCTTAAGCTCTTGAAAAAAATGGCAGCGGCCATGGCGTGCACACCATCTTTGGTCTTCTGCCTATTACCGAACCACCACTTCCCAACCAGCGCAGGTAGAGCACCGCCAAAGACAAGGCCATAAAATCCCAGCACCCAAACATTGTTCTGGGATTCAACGATCCATTTAGGGAGAGCAATACCCATGGACATTTCTTGGCGTCCATCGGGATTTCCGTACAGCTCCCAGTTCATACGGATTGTCTCGTCAGTGAGTGCCTTGTATGCTTTTGTGAGGGATACGAAGCGGTCCTGGATTGCTTCTATGGTCTCGTTCACGGTTGGCCTAACCTTGTCGGGGTGACTGTCAAGAGATGTTAGAAAGAGAAATGACGACATGAGGATATGCTCACTATAGACGAGAGAGCTTTTTGAAATGCGATTTAATCTCTTTCTCAGTTGCACTCTAGGATGAAATCAATGAATCAACTAATTTCTCGGCGAAAAATGGACTGACAGTACTAATCCCGAGTATGTCGAATGGGTTATACACCTTGGTCTCAACGACGACGCCACTAGCTTTGTAGCAAAGGAAAACAAAGAGAGACCAGCCAGCAATTAGGAAGTATGTTCTATGGCATTTGTCAATGTGCTGACGTGTAGACGGAGGAAGATGATGACGCACTTTTTGGCCAACTTCAGGACAAATAATGAGCCTCTCTCCCTCTTCACAATTCTGGAACGTTGTTCGATGCAAGGCTTACATTGACATTCAATTGATTGTGTTTCTGTGAAATATAATGAATTGAAAATATGACATAAAGTAAAATCAATGACGCACTTGCAGATTTCTTCCTCAGCGACGAGATAGTCATGGGTGTAAGAATTAGGGCAAGAATTGTGACAAGAAAGTAGGCGGCCATGCCCCCGCCTTCATCGTAGTTGTACCGTGCCATGAAAGGAGAAAGCCCAAATACAGGCTCACAAGAGGAATAGTCGACGTGTAAGCAGTGAGGGTAAACTCGTGACTAGATATCACACGGGCGTTATTATGTCTGTGACGCGAGAGTGATACAGCCGAACGTTCAGAGCCCCACAAGAAATATGCCTCAGCTGCTCAGTACAATGAGTGATCCGCTTTGCTGACTGAAAAAACAGTTAATATTTTCAAGATGATCATCTATATGAAAAAAGCAACAGAAACAGAAAAAAAACTTCATATGAATGCGTAGGACCTCTGCAAGTAGATAATTTTCCTTGTTGAAGTGGCTTATTCTAGGACCCTGCATGCTGCACAAGACAGATTTTATCCCTGTTTATCTTGATAGAATTGATATAATTAACTATTCAAATGCAGATGTATGTAGAGGAAGGCAATGTCCAGAGGAAAATTCAAACTGCAAAATTAGTTGCTCTTGCTGTGCAAAATACAGGCATGCCCCCTTCTGTTACGACTCACAGGACAAATAAATAGCATCCTACTTCTATCATGTAGATTGTCTCTTTTGGACTGACACCTGAGGAAAGATACAAATCTGCTGTCGATATAAATTGCTCGCCCGCTATGCTTCTGTATGATAATTTTTTCTGTTTTCCTCACATATCCTATCCTTCCCAATGATTAGTCCCGGCAAAGGATGGGCTGAGTTGAGGTATTCATAGCAATATTTCTATTCACGGGCTAGATAGGCCATAGCAAATGTACACAGTGGAATTATGAATCCAATTGAAAACTTAGATCTAAGTTTTGATAGACGATATCTTCTCCAGAGACCAGCAGATCTGCACTAGCATATGATACTCCTTCTTGATTTAGATTCCCCTGCCTTTGGACATAGGCTTGCTCTCGTATATGCAGGATAACTCTGCATGCCAGGACTGCATGTATCACGCGTGCCATCCTTGGACATGACTCCAGTCATCAATCTCCTTTGAAGAGGGCATAGGCACGTACAACATCATCAGATTCTGGAGCTGTATCTATCCACAAGACTCTTGAATTCCTAGAAAACTGTCAAACAGAATGGACATACTGGTAGCCTCATGATGACCAGTACATTCAGCAGGGAGAGTGCTTCGAATTTGAAATAAGTCAGATCATTTTGTGTATGTTCTCAACGGTCTCGAATCTAAACATACCCCAAATAAAAACATAATAGTTGATACCTGAGGAAAGATTACTTGAATACGTCGACCCAAAGGGAAATTTAAAAATCTCATACCATCTCTAAAAACGACTCGGATCAAGTGCAAATCACCACCAGACCGGACTAGAGTCGAAAAGCCTTCGTCAGATTACACCTACTACAAATGGAAGCGCCAACATACAAGTTGAGATGCCGCGAACAACCATCAACGATAACAAACCTGTCCAGCGAGTCAAACAATGAGGTCCTCTAAAGAGGTATGAGTCAATGACTTACATGCATCATAAAGCATAAGTAGAATAAAGCTCGTTGATAGAATAGGGCTTGAGATCGTCATCAAACATCCGATAAGGTGAGGTGCAGGGGACATCGAATCTGTACGTTAATTTTTCTGAGCGTCAAGGCTCTCTGATGAATACAAAATGATACCGACGGCTGGTGGCTTTGATGTAAAAATGATTTATCACGAGGATAGTGATCCACATCCCACAGAATATCGCGAGCAGTATGAATGTGAAACGGCCCTTCTGACCCCACACAGCCCACGTCCGGAGGGTGTAGATTACTGTGGTCAAAAATCGTAAGAGTTTTTGCTAGAATGGTGCCCGTTAATGGTATAGGACCTACATTCCACCAGGCCCGCACCAATACCGAACAGCCCTGTACATAAATCAAATCAAAAATTGGATATCCAACAAGGGAGAGTGACTTTCATGCCTGAGCTTGGTATAATTTCTGGCAGTCATGACTTGGCAGCGCCACACTGAATTGGTCTACCTATCGTCAAACACAAAACCTCTGAGATGTAACTCTTAGAACAACTCACGATAGAGGCCAAGAGCACAATCCACGAAGGGTAGATATCGAGCCAGAAAGTACAACGCTTTAGTCAGATTCCAGCGCGATGGCCATACGAGTGATATTTCCAATTCGAAAGCCAAGATCCATTCCAGAACCTACAATTATCCCCATTAGTTTAAAAAGGAGAAAGAGGAATCTTGCGACGTACTACAATTGTCGAGCTAACAACTAGGGGGAAGGACATGTTAGAATTGATGTGCATGGTTCATAAAAATCGAGTTCGATGCACTCATGCTATACTGAATCCAGATCAGAATTACTCAAACGGACCTTGGACTGAAGGTCAAATTTTCGGCTTACATTCACTAGTTTCGTCCATTCAATGGCTGTGATGAGTTCATCGCGCTGCTGAAGGATGGTGGATGTTTCCATACAGGCAATTGACGTATAAGGGAACCCAGAACTGCATACCGACCTGGGAGCATTCACATCTGCACAGAAAGAATGGTGCATTCTAATTGTCTGCTTTGGGGATGTTCTTCTTCCAAACACATGAGACGGAAATGTATTCTCGTCCTAGGGAACCCCCTAATCTAGGGCGACAGAAGGTTACCATGGGTGCGACAATAAAGAAGCACCAATCTCTTCCAGAGTCAGAGAGTCGATTTCTCTGGAGCTGGCATACAAGTGAGTAACCGGCAAATGGTAATTGAACATCGAACTCAAAAATGTTGAACATAGTAGATCATAGTAGATGCTGGTCGGAAGTTTAAATCAGATCATATGGTTCACAGCACATGCTTAATGCCTATCTCCCAGGAATTGCACACTGAACACACATGTTAATGTACTAGTTGAAGGAGGGCTGTCATCCACAGATCAAATCCTAGAATCTCCAAATCAATTGTGACATGCAGTACCTAAGGCTCGTATATTTCTATCCATATGACAAGTAAGATAAGATTATGATTAAATCACTCAAGCTTGAATTCAAATTGATGAAGAGTCTGAGTTGTATTGATTACAGAGAGGCAGTTGATATTGATGAAATGGTAGCTAAGACAGGCTTTTGGCATGCACCACCAGGTAGTCTCCAAGACTGACAGGTCAGCAGACTTGGGAAATCGAAGGTGCAACCCGTGCATAAGTCTTTTTTTTTGTGATGGATCAACTTAGTTGCGTAGTCACGGAAATGTCAGATTCGAAGAAGGGCGTTACGAAGACCCTAAAATTCGCCAACCAGCTGCCAAAATATCGTCCCAGTGATATTCTTCGACTTCTAGCGCTGCCCAACTTGGCTCTTCGTCAACAAAAAATCCAGGACCAAAATCAATGATTCTAGGAAACCGTTGGATTTGAACAGGCAAGCCGTCCGTGTGGTCGACAATTTTTGCAGCGACTAACATAATTTCGGGTGTGAACGTCTGAAGGTTAAGTTCGAGGCTCTGAAAAAATCTTGTTCGGAATTATAATATATAGCCAGAAAAAATGAGCAACAAACCTTCCAACCCACTACCTGTCCTGTTCTCAAACCATCCACCTGTGAGACCTTCAGACCATTCTCAAAGAGCTGTTCGGCTTGACTCCAATCGAACGCTGTATTTGCCGACATTCCCCGGATGGTATTTTTAGCGTCTCCATTCACCTCTCCGACAGGGCTGTCGTGTCCTTCATCACCAGGTGGCATTGTGGCATCTTCTAGGGTTTGACATCCGTTCTCATCGATATGTGAATAATCCAAGTCGTGAGAGACATCGATCTCGCCAGAGATCCACAGATCTGCCTCAACATCCACGCTGGTGACGAACATATTCGGAGGTAACTTGCCGCATTCCTGGATCTCAGACGGTGGTATGAGGCGGGGTCGCGACTGGCAGTTCTCCAGTGGAGTAGAGGACTCGTTGTTAGACATTCTCAATTGAGAAACCGAAGATTGTGCAGTAGATGCCGATATTAAGGTGGTAATGGCTTGTCCATCCTCTGTAAACACGATCTTTTTTGGCACAGGTGCCGACAAGAACTTCTTAAAACCTTTCTTCTTGTTTTTATTGCCCAATGAAGCCATCATAACTCCCTGAACCTCTTCAGCCTCCTCTACTCTCGTTTCTTCGTCCACAATCAGTGTAGTAGCTCCCTTGTCACCCCCGTGCTCTGTATGGCCTAATGTTCGAGAGCTTGATCTTTCACCCAGCGGAATAGTATTCGTCGTCGAAAGAACATGAGGTGCCGGTGTTTTTTGGAGGATGGACTCTGCACGCTGCTCAGCTTGTAAGGCACGTACACGTTTACGCCGAAGGTTTCGGGCATGAGTTGTTGCTTTACCGTAGCCAGGTGGCACAAAAGGCCCTTCAGGTGTAGATTTTACTTTTTTTTTCGGTGAAACAGAGTCAGCTATCTGAGGAACACCAAGTTCATGTGATATTTCCAGAGGCTTAGACGGCTGCAGTGAGGGTGCAGACGAATCTGAATCTGAGCTGTCAGAGCTGTCAGAGCTAGATGACGAGGCTGTTGATGAGGACTCAGAAGATGAAGACGAAGACGAGGACTCAGAAGACGAAGACGAGGACTCAGAAGACGAAGACACAGAAGACGAGGAAGCCAACGGTTCGGGCACCACTATTTTCTGCTTTCCAGAAACCTTGTGTTTTTTGTTCACTTTTTCCCATTCATACATACGCTTTCGCTTCCTTCGATGTAATAACTCTGCATTCATAAAAAAAAAAAAAGAGAGGAACTTTAAAAAAAATAACAGTGCACCAAATGCTGAAACGCACTCTGTGTGCCCTTATCCTGAAATTTCGACCTTTGCGGAAGAGAGGCCTTCACACAGAGTAGATCTCCATCTCTAAGAGCAGCAGTAAACGAACTCTCGTTCAAAAGTTCAAAGTCATCCAAAAGGAGCTGAATCTCCCTAGCAGAAACGCATGCTCCTTTCAGGACAACTATATCAGAACATAAGAATTTTTTGAGTTCTCTGATTGAATGGGGAACTTGATGCGCTTCAAAACTGAACCAAGCCTTGAAGTCAGGAAGAGGAGGAAAAGTCTGGATGCGAAGACGCATTTGAGCAGTCGAAGTAATGAGTCCGATAATGACCAAGCGTGGGAATCATCACCTATATGCAAAGAAGTCCAAAATTGAGAAGGTCACTTTGCCGGAGTGGTTAACGGGATCGCCTGCTAGTAAGCTTTGAGCGGTTGGTCTTTGACCGCGAGTGTTCGAATCGCTCAGGTGACGAAGTTTTACTTGGATGTTCTGCTAGAACCTTCTACAATTCAATCCACTGGGAAACTTTAAAATTTTTACAACTTTAAAAGCTGTGTCTACTCTTCATCACATTTTCTGGAACTCCGTCCTGATGATCTGTGCTTCGCCTGATTTTCGGAATACTTATTCCCAACCTTTCACTTCCAATCAGACCGCCAGTCGAGGGTTCCATATTAAGAGCAGGAGCGATTTCACTCCAGTGCAATGCCAAACAAAGCCTGACCTATATTCTGAAATTCGGTGCGATAATGCTGTGACAGGATTCTAAAATGACATGGACGGGGCCAACAGAACCATCCAGCAAGTAAATCGACATTTTGATAAATGGTACGTCTCTGCTCCTTATGACACCTTCCCAAACATTGGCAATCAGAAAATGAGATGTTGTTCATATTCGACTGCTTTTGAATATATTACGCTCCTGTACAAACAACTTATAATGCCCCCCATTATACATTTGATGCCTACATACGGCCTGCACGAAGATTAGGGCATTCTCACGACACAGGATCTATCGGACTCACCAACATTCCCTAAATCCTTGCAAGCTACTTTGACGCGCTCATAGAGCGTCTTCTCACCCTCACGTACCCAGATGCGGGGATCATAGTACTGGGAATTCAAAATCAGTGACCACCAAAACCGACCGGAAATCAATCACCTTCTTGTTGGGTTTGTCAGACCCTTCAGGGTTGCCTACCTGACTTTGCAGATAATCCTTCTTGTTTTGAATGAAGTCCTGAGAAAATGAGAATATTGAACTAATTTAGATGCAGAGAATAGCCACATTGGCTTACCCGAATACCGGCAAGATAAGCAAATTGAGTGTCAGTATCAACGTTCATCTTGACGACACCATTGTTTACAGCGGTCTTGATCTCTTCCTCAGAGGAGCCAGAACCACCATGGAAGACGAGATAACTGAGGATCAAATCAGTTGCGTAAGACTCTTTGTCAAACCACATGAAGACCTACAGAGGCTTAGTATTTCTGCCGCCAATTTGACCGCTAGCATATTCTTGATGTTTTGCAAGCAACTCTGGTCTCAGGCGAACATTACCAGGTTTGTAAACGCCATGAACGTTTCCAAAAGCAGCAGCAACGCTGAAGTTGGGACCAATGGCACTGAGAGTTTTGTACACATCAAAGACATCCTGAGGTTGGGTGTACAAGCTCTCTTTGTCGACCCCAGTATTGTCGACACCGTCCTCTTCACCACCAGTAATACCAATCTCCATTTCAAGCCAGAGACCAAGGGGTGCCATGCGCTGGAAATATTTCGCACACATAGCGATGTTTTTGTCTTTAGGCTCTTCTGAAAGATCAAGCATATGAGACGAAAACAAGGGTTCGCCATGCTCCTTGAAATATTGCTCATCGGCATCAAGCATGCCGTCAAACCAGGGAAGAAGTTTTTCTGCACAGTGGTCAGAGTGCATTACGACGGGCCTGTTGAATAAACAAAACCAGGATCGTAGTAGCACTATTAAATGACGACAAAAAAGCTTACACTCCGTAGGCCTTTGCCATGAGACGTACATGGTGGGCAGCACTGACGGCACCGATGATAGATGCTTGCTGTTTGTTATTGGCAAGTCCCTTGCCGGCGAAATATGCAGCACCTCCCTGGGAGACTTGAATGATGATGGGAGATTTGATGTCTCTGAATTACACGGGTAGGTACAGCATCTTAACAATCGGGGTATAAGATACCTGGCTGCCTCGAGAACGGCATTGGCGATCGAAGAAGAAGTAACATTCTGTGTTCTGAAGATAAGCATACATGATCCTCTTAACGCCAACTGGTTACTTACGATAGCCTAGATTCACACAGTGCGCTCATTGTTTTTCAAGCTTGGCCATGAACTCAAATCACTCACGGGAATAGCATACTATACATACAACCTCAGTGATATCCAACATATGAGGATCAAATGCCACACACCCCATTCTCTTTTGCATGGTCAAACAACTTGCGAACATTTTCACCCGTCAAAACGCCAGTCTGCATAGATAATCAACAAGATACGTCACATTCAATATCTTCTTGAAGAGCAGAGATCGTGCCCACAGGAACAACATCAAGGACACCCATGGTTACAGATTTGTTTCAAGAGGATAAGAGCAAGATGGGAATGAGTGCGAAGGGAAGGCAAAAAACGGAGATCTTATCTCCTTAAAACGGGTTATCGATGTCGTCATAGATACCACGTGAATCCCTTCCTAAGTACTCTGGGTAGATTAACATACTATTAACATACTTATACCCCGGTTATTGCCAAATTCCACGTAGGAGCTCAAACTTTCTGAACCTCTGTCGACCTCGGCTTGATTCAAACGCAACAAATCTACGCATGTGCCGCACATAAGTGAAACAGACCAATTAATCAGTTCTTTGTTCAGTTTCCTGTTATGATCAACTATTGCGGGATATGAGCCCGCTCAATAATTGGTTTCAGGTATATTTGACTATTGGTCAGATCTCCATTGACCAGGTACATGTCACTCAAGGCCATGTAACAGCCGTGCCTTACTTTGAGGCTAGAACAAGATATACATAGGGAAATCAGTATAAACACAATAGGTAAATCAACGTATCACCAAATAATGAGAAGAAAACCCAGGAAAAATCAATCCAACCGAGAAGACTTATAATGATCTCTTTCTGACGGCATATCACTGCCCAACCATCTGAAGAGGACATAGAAAACGACTGCAATGGCACCGACGATCCACAGAACACTCTTATATGGATGGGCAGTGACATAAAACTCGACACCACCTAATTTGTGGTTGAGATACTGTGAGAAAGCAAAGAAACAGGGTTAACAGTTATCCAAGACGGAAGGACGACTTACTGCCGCCAATCTTTCAACTCGGTTTTGAGAGTGTTTATAATGTAGTTGTTCAGCTGTCACTTTTTCGAGTGTAGTAAAAAGCTTCTCTTGTGAGGTAAGTTTGATCTTGTGTCCACTTGTGTCTTCGTCATAATAGATTAGTTTCTTTGAAACACACTTATTCAATGGCAAATCCCTCAGTAAAAGATAGTCGCCCACCTTGTGATCGGCAATGACCACTTTGACGTCGGCCAAATCATCGTCGTGGTGTTTCTTGATACCATACATACTTTTTAACCATTTTTCCCACTTTTCCGCGTCCATATACGTGAAGATTACCTGCTTCCCGTTCAACTCACCACTGCCGCCAGTCTTCAATTTCCACTCTGTCGCGAGTGTTTTGAGTGCAACCATAGCCTGATCGCGCACTTTTTCCGTAACTGCGGCGATCAGTACAAGAGGTTCCTGAGGTGCGTTCATGATACTTTGGAAGGAGCCAGAAGAGAGCTCTACAAAAGACGGGGTACGGTGACTCATGAGCCAAGTTCTCATAGTTTCAACAGGGGTAGTGGGAAAACCATGAAGATGACTTGCAGGATTGTCGGAATCATGATCCTTGAAAGCTAACATTGCCCAAGAAGCAGACGAGGGGACGCCATACCGAGAGAAAAGGCCCTTGGAATGTGACGTATACACAGGAGGGGAACCAAGGAGTGGGGCAGAAGCTTCACGGGCAGTTTGCTATACCGATCGTTAGCGGGTCACACATCCTTTCCACATATTAACTTACTATGATAGTGCCATCTAAGCCTGAATAGAGGAAAAGATACACAACGTCAT
>Ga0153992_100239_pt1 | contig 15238 bp, 18 predicted proteins | sample TSNC076MetaG_FD_104683 | JGI IMG/M metagenome (GOLD analysis project Ga0153992, IMG submission 104683) | Attine ant fungus gardens microbial communities from North Carolina, USA - TSNC076 MetaG | ecosystem: Host-associated > Fungi > Mycelium > Unclassified | place: USA: North Carolina, Lumber... | reverse complement strand
TTTGTTGACTCTGATTCTCCTGTTATTTTCATTCTCAGTTATGGATGGGCCATGTTGACAAATGTGCTTACTTTCTCTATTCTTCCACTAAACAGAAGAGGTTTTGCTACTTCCACTTTTACTCTTCCATTTTGTTGTAATAGGATAGCTATCTACTACTGTAGGCCAGCAATCAAGATAAGAAGTTGCTCTTCCTAAGTAAGAGAAGCAGATGTAGAAGTAGTAGGTTGCTCTGTAGGTTGTTGTTATTGTTGTTGAGACATATATAGTAGTAGTGGTGATGGTGGTGGTGATAGCAATAATAATATTTTATCATATAAGAAAGAGCGATCTTCTTTGTCTGAACTTATGACTAATTACTGACTAGAAAGGTGAAATGATATTATTCCTAAGAAGGGAATCTCTAAGCTAGGTGGACCTTTAAGAGGTTATCACCATTCCTCTGTATAGACTAATCACAATAGACCAGTAGTAATATAGTGTCACAAACTTTATTTGGACCATAACTCTGGGAATACTTGACCAATTTCAATGATCTAAATGGCCACCAAAAGCCCTTAAGAAGACCTTTCAAACAGTACCAAAAACATCTCAAAGCAATCAGTATTCACTGAGTTATCAGTAGATCAGTCAGTGATCACCAAGTTACCAGATACTAAATTGCCAATATCTTGGGAGCCACTTAATGTAATCGTTTGCTTTAATGACCATTGTGAAGCTCTCTTCAATACGCTTCTTTTGGCTATAAATAGAACCCAAGGCAATAAGATCCCATGGAGATACAAGGTCTTTAATATTTGCACATAACACTGATCTTTATCTATAGATTATCATCTGTTCTTGAATAGAACAAAGAACTACCCTAAGATGGTTAGGATATCTCTATTTCAAGAACAATAGCACTCCTATATATAGAACAATAGGTAGTGATCATGTAGTAGACTGTTCTGGTGCACAGACTACCACAATCATGTATTTAAGGACTGTATGTCTGAGAATAAACCTCAAACTTAATAGCATCTTTTGCTACTATCTAAACTTCGCTTTTTTGAACCTTTTGATTATCAAATCATCAACTCATAAATCAGTAAGTGGTCATTTATAATAGTATAGAGCTAATAGCAAAAGACTAAATACAAGCCCACTTAATATATAGATCAGGTCTCAGGCAGGGACATGAGTTTTGTCCAGGCCATCTATCTACTATCTCTAACTGACAGTAAAGTCCCCTTTACAGCTAGAGCCCACTTTCCAAAAAGCTTCCAAGCACTGTGTTCATTAGTAAGGATAATGAGAGAGTAAGCAAAGAGTGAGATGTCAGAGCTGCAAGGTACAAGGTTGACAATGGGTATTGAGTTCTTGTATTAGTGTGGAGTCATGAAGACTTAGAACTTAGCCAAGGTAGTTGTTTAAGAAGAACTCAATAGAGTTCTCTGTTAGATTATACAACTACTTATACAAATATCTATTGGTCTATGCACCTATCTCCTATGATCATATGATTCTTACTAATAACTATATATATCTTACATAAGCTTTCCCACACTATTTATATCCCTCTTGCATTATACTCCTGGATATTATCTACTAGGTTGAGGAATGTATGAGAAATAGTTTCTTTTCTTTTGATTGTCTCATAACAGTATACCACTCACAGTTGAAGTAATGTTTCCAAAGGGGATATTTGTTGCTGTCAGCTATGTATTTGCCTTTACAGTTGATGCACTTGAAAGTGTATAGACATGGTTCCCCTGGCCTAGTTTTTGATCTAGGGGGATTAGTTTTGGGGTTAGCTTTACAATACTATACTATTTCCCTATAATGCTCGAGTTTGTGAGGGCTACTATATTTTTGACATTTTGACCTATAAGCTCTGCATAAGAAGGTTGAGTGTCCCCACTTCCAGCAGTTGTGACATTGTAGAATACTAGGGTTCATGCTGGTGCCTCTGATGGTAGCTATATGGTGACTGAAGTTGAATGAATGATTGATGAGTAGCTTGGCCTTTGTTAGATCGTTGAAATTGGTCAAGTATTCCTAGAGTTATAGTCCAAATGAAGTTTATGACAGATATATTGTAGATTTCAATAATTTTTTTGTCTGGTAGGACAGGAGATGCTTTCTTTAGCTTTAGGATATTTGCCACTGAAGCTGTAACCTGTGCAAATGATTTAGATAACAGGGGTTTGATAATACCTTTGGCAGTTTGTTTAGTCTGATAGTTTTTTGATTTCTCAAGTTGGTCTTTAGTAAGACAAGGAGGAATAAGAGAAGAGACCTTCTTAATGGGGGTACTGTTAGGATTGGTTGAGTACAGTTGAGGGGCTTTGTTCTTAATAAGCTGCAATGTGACTTTGTCACAAAACAAGGTTACTCCTGATATGTCCAACTGGTCCCAGCCTGATTCAAAAATGGTAGAGATGAATGACCAAGTGGACTCTCTGAATTGGTTGGGTTGGGGGATGTTGTTTCCATTATGATCTCCAAGGTTTCTTTGCTTGAAGAAGGAGGCCATACATTGGAGAGAGCAGACCATATTACATACATCACTTTGGAGGAATTTGTTAGTTCCAAAGAGAGAGGTGGCTGCAAAACTGCTGTCCTAGAGGTTTGGATCAGCTGGGATATTAGTACTATATGGGATGACAACAGAGGGAGATGGTTCCATGGAGACATTATATTCTAGAGTTGGCAAAGAGTTAAGCTGATGAGCAGCCAGCCCATCTACAGACATAGTAGAAAACACTCTAGGCTTATCTTAGGGGTTAGCTATCATTTTCACTGTGCATACTCTAATTAGAGTTAAGGAAAACACTGTATTTCATAGAGTTACATACATGCTTATATACCTACTGAGTCTTCTATTCTTATAGTCATAGTAGTATAATTTGTGATGGCATCTTATGATATCACACTGCAACTCAAGTACCTGTCCAGTTCTATGAGTTACTTATGATATTATCACAAGTTCAACATAAGCATCACCTTGTTGTTGGCATGTATGGGTTGAGGTACCAGGGAGACAAAGTTGAAGGTTGGGTTGCTCTGGACCAGGAATAGGAGGGGGTTGTTAACCTTGATGTCCATGTTGTTTTGCTCAGTGATTTGCTCCACATAGTCCATTTTGGATGGGAGGGAGGAGTCCATGGAGGAGGAGGAGATGCTGCATGGACCTCCTGTGCTTACTTGGGACAAAGACCATCTACACTGTATGTTGACAGTGGTGTTAGCAGGTCTCTCAGTGGTGCTTTCAAGGTTGACAGGGTGCATGACAATATCTGTGTTCATAGAGTATGGGTTCACTACACTACACTCGGGCACTACTATCAGTGATAGAGGTAAGAGTGCAAGAAGTGTTTTTGTACAAATACAGAATTGTCTCTCTCTCTCCTCTGTGTGATAACTGAATTCTGAGAATTATGTAACTATTTCTTCCATTTTAAGTTTAGCTTGTCCTGACATAATCACACGGACCCGTGGGCCTAGTGGATCCCTGACAAGTCTCGATAAAATTATTCGGATCAAACGCTGATTATATAATTAATTTCCTCAAGTCAATCGTCAACCATCCTCGACAATAATGGCGACTGCCGCTGTAGTTCCTTCAAGGGGGGCCGTTCTCCATTTATACGCTGCAATGCTTCGTACCTCTCGATCATTCAGCTCATACAATTTCCGGCATTATTTTGTCCGCAGAACCAAGGACACTTTTAGGAGTATTCAGGCAAGTACTGCAGGCCACTTTGAACTCGAAAAATGATATTCGTTTTTTTCAGGCAGAAGAAGATCCTCAGAAGCTGAGCACTATGTACAATGATGCCGTCAAGGAACTCAGTGTCATTCGGAGAAGTGCTATCGTCAACCAACTGTATGGAGGCTGGAGGTTGGCTGTAGAGGTCGAGAAAAGACCCGAAGAGGTGAAAGAGCGAGGGGACACATAATCTCGTTTGACTCGTATGGCATATGAACGTCAATTGCGAGGAGAAGACGAGGAGAAGACTCCACAAAGACACATTGTGGATGTGAAGATCGGTTGTCTACTAGGTGCTGGCTGTGGGTTGTTAGATCAAAATATTATCCTTTTTGATTGGCTAACGACACCCCATGGTTACATTCATTGTCAATTGACCTTTAAGGCGTCAGGTCAAGGACACTGATACGACACTGATCCATGTAACATTGTCCGATGATCTAAAGTCTCAGTGCTTATGCTGAGACATGATATCCCGCGAGAATATGTGGCATTTTTAGTACCTCGACGTTGTCGAACTTCTCTGCAGTCTTTCTCGCAGAAAACAGCCTGAAGAACCATCAAAGTACAATACATTCTTGTATTGAGCTGAAAATAATGATCTTCGGCGATCATGGGATCCATTTTGAAGGATCAACAGACAGGGACATCAACACATCTGAAACAATTCATGCAACACCACTCCCGTTCAATCAGATAGCCAGATCAAACGTTCATTCTTGAATCGCGCAACAGCGTACAGCTCTGGGAGTGTTTTCATCATCATTTGGAGTGTGGGTTACTTTTACAAAATAAGTCTCAGTTGTCAACATTATGGATGGGCGACTGAGGTGCTAGAAAGACCGGCAGCAATCAAACAAGAGGGAACAGTTTGCGACTGGTATGGTACAATTAGTAGTAATGATCCGACTCATGACTGGGGAGGTCTTTGGTCCATTTCAACAGTTACAGCATCCTCGATCTAGCATCACATGTTACCGTTCTTGCTACCGTTCGTTCCTTCATTATGAATCACCCAGATACAAGCCAACACAGAACCTGATTGGAATTTACCTTGCCTCATGTTTCATCCTGCGGACAATGGTAAAACTACAAGACAGATCAAATGCTGCATATCTTCTTTCGTGCACAATAAATCAATGACCGCTCCAGTACAATGATTTTGAGTACAGGCAGTGCCACTGGGACTTCCTTTCCTTCAAAAACAAAAACATATTAATATCGGTGTTCAACCTTGATCCAATTTAATGTTGATTGACAGACTTCTTTTGTCGCGTTTCTGGTACTTGGGCCAACATCCAAAGGTGAGACTGAAACCCTGCTCCATAGTCGGGTGACCCAGTAGAAGATCGTTGATTTATTGTTTCTGCTGAATCCTGGTCGAGTGTAGGGGTGAGACTTTGCGCATGCAAAATATCATTTGTCCTATGCAAAGGAGCAACTAAGAATGGAGCCACCTGATTCAAACACGGATCGACCCAAACCATATTGTGACTACAAAACCAACCTCCCAAAACGGTAAGCTAGGCGACAAGGCTGGATATAAAACACACGTTTGAATTTCAAAGGGGTATCTATGATCTTTGAAAAATCATCACCACCTGCGCCTTTTGATCATTCATAACAGATGCATTACGGTAGTGAATGTACAAGTCGACAATCGAGACGAGAATTATGATTTGTTATTTGATTCGCTGCTGTCTTTGGATGAACCCCAACCGAACCATCTTGTCCACAAACTCCTCGATTTTGTGCTTGAAACGACATCAGTAGAAGCTGCAGTTTCTTGTATTGTGCCGGGTTTATTTCTGCTCGCAGGCGTTTCGGAGCCTTTTGCGGTGGCAGACCCTCGCGCAGCAATAGCTTGCTCTTCAGCATGCGCCAATTCTGCACCTTTGAGCCTCTCTTCAAATTCAATTTTCCCCCTCTCCTTCTTTTGTTCCCGCAGGAGTTCGACGACAGCTTCATTCCGTGGTACGCCCTCGGCTAGAGATGCATAAGAGGGAAAAAAGAAAGAAAAAATGAAAAAGCACCATTGTCGCCTATCCGTGATTTTCTTGATGCTTGAATAGCCATTGAACCCACTACGAGGGCGACTAGCGTTAAGCCCTGAAGCGCGACACGCGCACGAAGCCAATATTGCATATCTTTAGACTTGCCGGCTTTCATTTTGACCGCAGACATGACAAGAGCCCCCGTCGTTGCTGCACAGCCTGAGCTTTGTTATGTGAATAATTCAACGAATGATCTCAGGTAATCACATACCGATAGGCACCCATGGGTTCTCGTTGAATTTTCGCTTGAATTTATCTGTCCAGGTCTCAAAGCCATAATCAATCCTATCCGGCATGTCTTGCAGCTATTCAGATATAAATTAGAAAGTTGCCGAATGTAAGGTTGCCAGGGTTTTGCGGATGCTTTGCACTGATGTCTGGCCCGCTCAACTTGAGTTGAGCGCTGAGGTTCGTCAAAATTTGTATATTTCTAGGGGCGAATCATTTTTCACCTAGCACCTGAGCTTGAATATCAAACCGAGACGACAAGGTAGAAGAGGGAACTGGCGAGAACATAACACACTTCCCAAGCAATTGGTTTCTAGGTACGGTCACGTGTACTTTGATTTGCTCTGCTGTGATTTCTGACAAACGACACTACTTTCCCCGAAGCAGACATCATGTCGGTGGATAACCTCTTGCTGAAGATTGAGTTTGGCGGAGGGCTAGATCTTTTATTCTCAAACCAACGGTCACATAAATTATCAATCCCTTCAAGAGTTCCCAGGGATGATTCTGTGTCTTTGTTACCATCAGAAGATGGTGTCGAGACCAGGCGCGCCGACATCACATACCTCATCCAGTACCTGCGTGACAACCTCCTCAAAGAACGACCAGAACTGTTCATGGAAAATAAAACTGTGTAAGTAATAATGTTTGCCCGGACTCGCATTTGACACTGTTTCAGCCGCCCAGGCATCCTAGTGCTCGTCAATGATACAGACTGGGAATTAGAGGGAGAGGGAGATTATGTGCTTCAGAATGGAGATGAGATTGTTTTCATATCAACATTACATGGAGGCTGAGACTTTTTACTAAGTTGATTAGATCAGTTTCAAAAATGCTCTGAAATAAGTCAACAGTGACGTCATTGGCTTCTTATAACAGCTCCTTCAGTACCACGTCTCCTCTGCTTGACCACCATGGAGCCTATTCCAGTCGATGTGAACAATCCTGCTGTGAAAGAATACCTTGCATTGACGCGGTTTGTCCTTCCAGAGGTCCTATCTCACTTCCTGATGCTTAAGCTCTGGCGGACAGATTGCAGGTGCTGACTCCTCTCTCTGTCGCCATCAGTATTGCTGCTATCGTTGTGTGCTCTCTTGCAGCTGTTCCCTCCATTAGTGTGTATACATATCTACCCGTCCATTGAGCACCATTGAATCACTATGCTGAAAAGGCGACGTATCACAGTTGAGACCAACTGCAATATCACCCAATACGCCAGTAATTGGAATATATATCCTAGTGCTCTATATGATGCAACTTGGCTACTGCCTTCTCCTTGTCCTTGCCACGAAAAAGGAGACAAAGAAAGCACTTACCAAGGCTGTGGGTCTCTCCCTCGTCTTCTCGAATTTCATTGTGGCGATCTGGGCGATCACTTGGGTGCGTTTCGCATCCGTAATACAGAATCTGGTACTAGAAGATAAATCTCTCAGGTCATGCAATGGTTTCTGGTGTCGACCGTATTACAAGGGTTCTTGGTCCTCTTCTTACTCTACTCTAATGTCGCCCTCCTGGTTTATCACCCACCCGTCTCGTCCAAGCCATTTGATACAGCTCTCATCCACGCACCTCTCCGATTCTTCTTTATTCTTCCGTTTATGCTCCTCTTTCCATTGAATTTATTGTACGTCCTACTTGATCTATTTTTAAATATCGGTTCCGACTCGGAATTTTCCAGCATCACGCTTGGCTACATCCAGAACCCATCTATTCCAGATACGAACTACGATACATGGCATATTTGGCCTGTATTCGGAGTCTTTCTGGGCACAAACCTGATCGGGTTAGCTGTTGTAATACTTCGAAGAGATGTTGTTTGGACTGTGGCAGCGACTTGGATTTGCATCAGCATTTGGAGTTTGAGGCCAAAACCTACTCCTATCTATGTGCGTGCTTTTTACCGAAGAATTAGCGAAATACACTAACATAATTTGTATCAGGTTACTGCCATCATGTGCACTGTCCTGCACCCCCTCGCACTTTTCATCACACAGCTGTACCATGTATTCTGCAAGAGGCAACCCATTGTTTTGGAAGGTGATCATGAGCACCCCGGATTATATAGGCATCAGACGGAGCAAGAGAGAAGGAGGCGTGAAAGCGAGAGAAATCCAAGGGAAATCAGTGAAGATGACATGTGGAACTGAAATATAGAGAGTCTTCTCAATACATAGACCTGCGTCTCTCTGACTTTGAACACGTATTTATATTTATCTGGACTTATCTTGGTATCAAAGACTCAACTCAACTCATGTGTTTCAAGAGTTAGACTCGTGCAACATGATGGGTGAATGGCCACTTGCACGATGTTGAGAAAATTTTCAGACACTATAATGTCCTAGTGACTAATTACTAGAAACCATGACTAACTATATAGCTATCATATGGCACTTGGATGTACATATAAATAGTCCATAGGGCAGTATTGCCATATTAGTGATAAATGATACAATATGTGATGTGATATGGAAACTCTTTTTGAATACTTAATCATGGCTGTTGTGTAATCTCAAAGCATGGCAAAGCAGAGCAATAGTCAGTTTTATGTTTGGACAAGACTTGACGATTTACAGAAAGTTTAATTACACCTGAGCACAGGGTACAGAACTAGAATTTGTCTGGGACTCAGGTGTTTTGATGTAAGATGTGATCATTCAACATAAAGAGAGTTATTGCCTACTCCTGTTTTGGAAGGGTATATCCTGGTAAACTCTAATGTTAATGATATCTCTGTTGATACAATGCTTGTATACAATACATTAGTGTAAAGGATCTTTGGGTGACTAACAGATAAATGATAAGAAGTATTGTCCATTCTTGAATGACCTGATATACTATACACCAACCTGGGGTTCAGCAATCTCTCGATACCGCTCAGTGTTTTCTATAAATGTTTCTTCTAGCTCTGATAACAACTAATGCAGCAGCGGGGTGGGTATGCTCGCTGTCGGGCAAGTAGACCCGTGGGAAACACAGCGATCATATCATAATGATGACATTATATAGTGCTCCGACCTTGACGTGATTAAACAGGAATTGTCCGGCGTTGAGCAATCCAAATTTACATGTTCCATGCTACACATCGCCAAACATCATGCGAATGATGTGAAGCGCTTTGGTTGCCATCCCGGTTCTTGGATGTCCTAACAATTTCATTTCTTGCCGACAGTCCTCTCGTGTTCTCAATGCCTTCTCTTTCCTTCATCAGTCTACCCAAGGCACCAAAGGCACCCAGATGGATATCTAAGGTTCCTAGACCACTGTTCTCTGCTCGAGTAGGCCCCGTCAGTCTCACTCCACCACACCCTTACGCTTCTCCGGATGTCATTGACATACAAGGTCACACAACCCACGAATCCGTTGACGAACGGACTGTGTCCGAGAAACGTTCCGGCCAGATTTTCTCACACACCAAACCCGATTTTGAGCTTCCCCCCGACCCTTTCGGCTCGGATTGGTTCCAGACGACGCACAATGTACCGCCCTCACATCAATCATCCGGTGGGAGCAAGGTTGCTGCTGGTCGGACGGTTGGTCCAAACAGAGACTGGAAGCCATCGCGTAGCGCCCAAGAAGAAATTCAGCGAGATGATGATGATGATTTCGACCATTCGACATCTGAAGATGATGTACTAGATTATCTCAAGTCGATAGACGTAAGTGATTGACTACATTAAGTGGGCATCGTTGAACCTATATTAGGCGTCCACATTCGTGAACCTCCCCAGTCAGCCAAACCATCCTTTCGCAAATAATGAAGTAACCTTTCCCATTTACGACACTGCACAAAGATCATGACGTTTTTCTATCTAGACAGTGGAACAGACCATGCCGAAGCGAAACGCACCAACTCCCATCAAAATCCCAAACCTGTCCATGCACGGCGCTCAAGTCCAGATCGTTCGTTCGGCAGAAGCAAACGATCCTCGCCCTCTCTCAGAGATTTCTTCCGTCATGTCCTCTGCTGTCTCTGGCCAAACACTTGCTCGAGCTCTGATTGGCAACAGTTTTGTCTTGTCCCCGGACAGCAGGTCATCGAGATACAAAAGTGGTTGTGGAGGTCTCGTCCGTTGCGATTCCACGACCTTACCTCGTGGAGACCATTCGTTCATGAATTCACCTAATGGGCGTGATCGGACCCTGAGTGGAACAAGCGACAATTTTGCGACTGATAAAAATGCTCCACCCGTTCCGCCAAATGCCGAGAGGGTCTACGTGCCGCCCCGAACACCTCGACATTCCGGCACTGGGACAGAGACTCGAAGAAAAGCGAAGGTCAGGCGACGTTCGAGCACGGGAAGCTTGGTACCACCGCCTTCCAAAAGTGAAGCCAGTAGCGTTCGCTCCCGGCCGAATAGCATTGCGGAATTTACTGCAGAAAAAGAAAAAGAAATATTAGCGTTACACCGGAAGTTGTACATTCCGGAGACACCCTCATCGGTGCCAACAATCACGACTAATCCAGACATATCCCCCAAGTCACCCTCGGTTAATCCAGACATATCTCCCAAGCAGGAACACTCTACAGTCGAGCTATCTCCCATTGCACCGGAAGCCCCAAATTCTCTAGCCGAGTTTACACCTCCTCCTCTTGTTCCTCAATTTATTCATCATACCTCCCCTGCTCTATCGTCATCGACTACGTTGATTTCTTCAGCAAAAGAACCTGAGGATATTCTGGACTACTATTCATTTTCTGAGAAGAAGCCGGAGAAACCATTTTCCCCTGCTTTCTCACCCATTGCAGAGGAGTTCAGCTGGGAGCTTTCGTCTCAAGCTAGCAAACGCCTTTCAACATTAGGGTCACAAAAAAAGAAAGACATATCTCCATTGGGTACTCCAAACGGTATGTATCCATAACTACTGTATGATGTATCACAGCTAATCTAGTTTTTAGAGAGATTGGATCTAAGCACTGTTCGCAAACCATCAGATGGAGCGATCATCGGAGGAGTGCCAAGTTCCCGACGACGTTCATTACAAATTGTGAGTAACAAACTGATTAAGGGAATATTTGTTTTTATCTCTAAATGCGGTTTATGACAGTCTTCCGATTCGAGTAGTGCACTGCCTACGCCGCCAGAGACAAGTAGTACTACTTCTCAAGGAGCATCATTGAGCCCTCCACGACCACCAGGTACAGTAGTTAGTGGCCGATCGCGGTTTGGCAGTGTCCCCAGTCCTATCGAAATTGCCAGATGTTCTGAAGATCTCAACACCTACAAGATTCTGTCTCTCATACCCGACAAGTCATTTGATACGCCTCTCACAGGAGACGATGGTAGTGGGATCACAACTCAGCAGACGTTTCCTGAAACACCGAGTGCATTTAGTCCTTTCTTGTCTGCGTCTGCCGGCTCCACGAATTCGCCTGGAATGATTCAAAGACTACCTGAAGGTCAAGAATTTTCCCCAATGCCACATACGCCTATGTCTGCTGCGTATCCTTTGCAAAGGAGAAATAAACACCCGAGCCGGACCGTGTTGACAAGGGCTTATTCTGCCTTGAACCATGTGAGGAAAGGTAGCGACACAAGCACGAGAGGTCCAACACCTATCCCAGAAGATGAGACTGGAAGGACAGTTCAGGTGGTAGAAGTTCCATCTGAGGGACTGTCTGCACCTATGTCAGACAGTAGTGCTTCCTATTACTCACAGCGGAGTGACGAGCCACGACACGAAGGAGCGGATGCTGCTACAGTTCAAGACACTAATATAGCTGATGTGACTTCTCCAACTTCTATTGGCTCCTTGTCCTTGCTTGGTAATCTGAACCGCGATCCTTCTCCACGGTCTGGGCATTCTCCCATGTCCGCCAACCCAATATCACCTCAAATCCACCAATCTGGTTCTGGAGCTCAATTTACGAACCCTTTTGCTGCTGAAACGACTTTGGGCCCGTATGTTGGTCAACCATTGCGACCTATCTCTGAGATAAGTCAGAACCTTGAATCCCCACCGCCTTACGATACCATCCATCAAGACAGACCGCTACCTATATTAAATCCAGGCCGCTTTGGTTCGAGTAATAACGCATCATCTGGCAATTCGTTCACCCAATCTTCACAAGCTCCACAAACCCTAAGTAATGAATCTTCAACGACCAGGAAGAATTCGATCAGTAATTATAATCGTCGAGAGCGTGTGAGACCCGCTGGACCCCGACGTCAACTTTCACATGCCAGCAACAATTCTATTCCTAGGAGCCGGATGCCGTCTGATGCGTCTGTGATCAGTACAGGAGCTGCTCCGTCCTCGTCACCACCTCAAAATGTATCTATTCCTTCTACTGAACCCAGTCCTCAGCCGATTGATCCGCCACCCTCCAATTCCCAATCCCCCGAAATGAACCCTTTACTCAGCGGCACAACAGTAGCGGCGAGCCCTGCCTTGACGCCTTCGCCACGATCTCCAAGTTTCAATGTCCCAGCTATGCCGTACCGAGGAATGACGATGGACCAAGCGAAGTGGACTTTGACTTCCTCGCAGCTACAGGGTATGGTATCTCGAGCTATAAAGCAGTCCGCTGAAGCTTCTTCAATTCGACTTCTTCGTCTTGAAATTCTCGATAATGAGATTCCCCAAGAGCTCGTGCGACTACAGAATCGAAGAACAGAGATTCAATCGAATTATAGGTCTCTGACGCGATCCAGCGAAGATCTTTATTCCAAACTCAATAATGAGACCGTTGTTGGTAGCTCTATCTTTCGGGAGACGTTGAAGGAGCTGCGAGACACGACGAGGCAATTGAACAAATTGACAGAGGAATTGCATTCTGTTGATCAACAGCACGCACAGATTCAAAATATTGTCCAAATACACCATGGGAGTGCTTTGTCGATGGCGTTGAGGAAATTGAATGCGAGCTTTCTGAAGCAGTTGACACAAACGCAGGAGCTTCGAGCAGAGATTTCAGATATGCGAGATGAGTTGTCGTTGATAACTGAGAAGAAGATGATGAAGTTGGCTCAGGAAAATCAATCGGCATGTCAGTCATCGTCTTCAGCAGTGCTTGAAGCAGAAGTCTCACCGGGCACGAACGTCTCAAGCTCACCCGTAGGTGGTGCTTCGGTGTTTGGGAGGAAGAGATCTCACAAAGCCCCTATCATGAGAAAGCCTAGTCTAATGCGATTCTCCAGGTCTGCCGCTTGGAATCGTGCGAGCCGGAGGTCTTCGCTGGGTAGTAATGGTAATAGGTTAAGTGGGGTCAAAACATCTGGAGCGAATCTGGCATTCGGTGTTCTACCAGTTCACTCTCTGGAGAGAAGACGGCCTACGAATATCATCACGGATGTACCGCTCATCAGAAGCACGACAGTATGGGGTCTCCCTTCGTTTTTGGCCTTTATGCTGAATTTTTCTGTTTAGATGTCCCTTGAGACGCCAAATACTGAAGTTCGGGCTATGTTGCGCGCACAAGATGAACTGTATCGAATGCTAGGAATGTCCCTACCCAATAGTCGCGCTCGAAGGCGACACTCTATCATTGGTTCGCCGGGGCACTCCGAAATAAAGTCCATAGCAATGTCCACGAATTCTCTTCAGTTCCCCCCGACACCATCGCGACTCCTGAGAACCGAATCCTCAGACTCAATGCTGGCGTCGCACAGGGTTTCAAGAGTGGATGGTCGGTCACAGTCGTACCCTGTGTCGTTGTTGGATGCGTATAATATGCAGGATGCTGATGTGGGTTCTTTGTTTGATACGCTTGCAGTTCTAGATTTCGGTTCTGATAATGCCTGGTAACACAGCAAAATCCCGTACTTACTACATTGGATCTACTATCGCAAGACGAACATTCGGTTGTTTTTGAATGATCCACTTATATACAATATTCGTTCATCTAATTAATGCAGGCATTCTATGACCATCTTGTTACGATATCATGGACATGTATGACTCTTATCATAGGATTTTAATCTAATGTATGGCATTTATATCAAACCACAGAATAATCAGAAGAGCGCTTGGTCAGACTCAAAAAGCATAATCGCAATTGATGGTGAACATAGAAGGGTGACGTAGTGCCATTTCGGATAGCCACTGCTGAAGCTGTCTTCTACCAAAGCAACATCAGGCACATCCCTCCTGTTTGCGCGTATGGAATGTGAAGACAAATGAACAAAAATGGAGACTGAGTTTTTCTACGCTTGTACTCGTATTTTATAACTCTTTCTTGGTCGACCAAGAAGAACGGTGAGTCCGACACTAGCTAGCTTCTCAAGCTACCTGCCAGTGCCACCGAGCAAGCGGGTGGCATCAAGCGAACCGGCAGCCCGCCTGACAGTATCACCAGAAGGAACTCCTAGAACTGCAGGATTGATGACATCTTTCACCTCGAAAGGTTGATAACCAAAGAATGACACAATGCGATTTAGGATCATCTTCAAGATCAATCTTCTTACAAAAATCGAAAGTGCATAACAACCTTTCTTGATTTTGCCTGAAGATCTTGATTAAATCACTATAACGAGGAATGAGTGGCTGAAAACTAACCAAGAACGAGTAAAAGAGGTTCCAGCAATGTTAATAATTGCTCCTGATATTTTTCAGCTTGTTCGCGAGGAAATCCCATTGCAATCATGACACGAAAGTATTGAACTTGTGCCTCGTTGTCCACTTGATCTCCAAGCCTTCTTACTGGATTTCCCGATGCACTTCTGGCTAAGTTATCCATTCCTTGATGGACGCCGGTAACGAGCGTCTTAGCTGTATGTTCTATTGTGGCATTCTTCTGATCGATTTTGTTAACGATGTCTGTGGGAATTTCAACAGCTTGTTTAGCCGCTTGTGTGAGAGTGTTCTTAGTATCTTCGACGCTCTCGGCTACAGGGCAAGAAGTCATGATCTGGTCAAGTTTCTCAACCTGGGGAACAGCATCCGTTAGGGTACCTGTGGGTGTAGAGCTTAAACAAAGGCAGAAGGTTTTACTGAAAAGCGCACTGACCAGAGAGTTGGGTTATGTTATTACCTAAATTCATAAGATCAGAAGTATGGAAAATATCAAGGTAACTCGAGCTCCTTCCCAGTTCCACAGATGCAACTTATATAACCTTGAATGAAACCTAGTGTGGGAAGGGTTACTAGTTTGAGACGGGGCAGTAACATAAGAATATGAAATGTTTATTTGATGAATATTATTTTTAGCTGAGAGTGTGTGTCCCTAAAAAGGGTAAGCTCCCAGCCTAACAGACCGTTTACGCCG
>Ga0153992_100236_pt1 | contig 15305 bp, 14 predicted proteins | sample TSNC076MetaG_FD_104683 | JGI IMG/M metagenome (GOLD analysis project Ga0153992, IMG submission 104683) | Attine ant fungus gardens microbial communities from North Carolina, USA - TSNC076 MetaG | ecosystem: Host-associated > Fungi > Mycelium > Unclassified | place: USA: North Carolina, Lumber... | reverse complement strand
GTTATGGTGACTCTCACTTACACATATAGTATCTTTTTGCATACTGGATTTATTATATATGTGAATATTGCTTGGATCAGGTGTGCTGACGATTCTGTAATGGACATTAACCTCTTACACTTGGCTATTTTTCTTTAGAATTTTTGGATATGTGGACTATGTTGTCGTCTTTTTGACTAGTTGACTAGTTAATATTCAATGATCAGACGTTGACAGTCAAGCTCAATTATCAGCAGACGAAGCTGTTAAAGGCACATTGTTCTTGATGGGGGGAGTGGGATTCAGTCTTCTAAACCGTGCTCAGAGATACCAATGCCCATGCCCATCAGCCTTCATCTGAATCTGACGTCATACTGAATGAGTTAATGATGAACTGAATTATTGGGTCAACCGCAGACGCGGTGGCTGGCTGGTCCAAGTCTCATAAGGTTGTCTCTGGCCTTTGTTCTGTTTAACTCAACGTCGTCATTATTCATGCAGTGCCATCTCTTTTTCGGTCTTGCATTTCTGCTAATCCAGACAACTGCTCAAGGCTCGATGCCTACAAATTCTCTATCGCTTCCTATTGGAATTTCAACGGATACACAGAATTCGAATATCCCCCCATGCGTACTACAGTGTCTGACTCAGTCCGCCCAAGTTGCTGGTTGTGAAACGTATGTCTGAATCGATTTTTGAGGTTTGACAGTTGCGTGAACCCCTGTGGTTATTTATAGAATGAGCAAGACTTGTGCATGTACCAGTGCATCGTTTCAGCAAGCGGGTAGAACATGTCTCCAGTCAAATTGTTCGTCATTGGACCAAGCCTCCGCTGCTTTACTCCAAGAAAATCAATGTACTACTGGTACATGACTGATTCTTTCCTTTATCTCCTGGTTTCTAATGCGCACTATCATAGCGGCAGCCTCAAGTACAGCGAGTTCAACAAGTCAGATTGTGCCAATTTCAACCACTTTGCCAAATGATGCTTTGACTGTTGGATATGCCATTGGGAATGTGGGGTGGGTAGCAGTTGCGGGAGCTTTGAGTATCATAGTCGCGTTTTAAGGTTTCTTCGCCGTACCAAAGGCAGTTTTTGCTTACTATAGTACTTGATTGGGTCCATTCTGTTGAGAAAGTGCTAGGGTATTTAGTCCTAGCAACTACTGGAATATAAATATAATCACCCCCATCATGGGTTGAAACTCCGACGATTGATTGATTAATGAATTTTTGAATCTCGAAATCTATCTACACCACCGATCATGGCTCCCTCTGCATCGAGGCAAAAGCGGCTGCAGGAAAGGGCCGCAAAAAAGGCCGCAGGGGCTTCCAGTACTAATCCCTCAACGCCCACAGGCTCGGTAAATGGCCGTAGTACACCCTTGACCAGTAACAGTGGCATCCCTAGTAAAACCAACAGTCAAGAGGATCTCTTGTCCATGGCCAAGCTCAACATAGCAACAGAAAGGTACAGTTTCATACAGCTGCCTTGTTTCTGTACTGATTGTACGAGCAGAAGTGCAGCCGGTGTCCTTGTTTCTGATGTCAAGGGTCGTGATATAAAGATCGATGCGTATACACTCTCATTCCATGGCCGACTTCTCATTGAAGGTGCTGAAATCTCATTCAATTACGGAAATCGATATGGCCTTCTGGGAGAGAATGGGTCCGGAAAGGTTTGCCTTGTTCCTGAGATCAGATTCGCGAATCCGCTGATGATCTTAGTCAACTTTCCTCCAATCTATTGCTGAACGCGACATCGAGATCCCTCCGCATATCGACATTTACCTTGTCCGGGGAGAGGCAGAACCGTCTGACGTGAATGCCACTGATTTCATCGTCACATCTGCAAAGGCAAAGGTGGCCAAGCTCGAGGCTCGGATAGAAGAGCTTTCCGTGGCTGAAGATGTTGACGAACTCGCCCTTGATGCTGCTTACCAAGAACTAGAGGAACTTGATGCGAGCACTTTTGAGACTAAGGCGGGGAGCATTCTCCATGGTCTCGGTTTCAGCCAGGAGATGATGAAAAAACCTACAAAGGACATGTCCGGTGGTTGGCGAATGCGTGTTGCACTCGCCCGTGCCCTCTTTGTCAAGCCTCATCTACTCCTTCTGGATGAGCCCACCAACCATCTCGACCTTGGCGCAGTCGTCTGGCTTGAGGCCTACCTTTCCACCTACAATCACATCCTCGTTATAACTTCTCACTCGCAGGATTTCATGGACTCTGTCTGTACTCACATCATGGATCTCACCCCAAAGAAGAAGCTGGTTTACTACGGCGGTAATTACACCACGTACGTCAAGACGAAACAGGAGAATGAAATCAACCAGATGAAGGCATACCACAAACAGCAAGAAGAGATTGCACATATCAACAGGTAGGTGACTTTCTCTTTGCAAGTACCTGTTGCTGATCGCCCCGCATAGCTTCATCCGTAGTGCAGGCACGTTCTCGAATCTCGTCCGTCAGGCAAAATCCAAACAAAAAATCATCGACAAAATGGAAGCTGCTGGGCTTATTGAGAAGGTTGAGGCCCCAAGACCCTTGCGGTATGCGTTTTTTCAAATATCTGCTCGACTTGACATTTTTGTTTTTACAGATTCAACTTTGAGGATATTGGCCGACTTCCACCGCCGATTGTTGCTTTCGATGATGTTGCCTTTTCTTACTCAGGTAGAAAAGAGGACTTTTTGTACCAGCATCTTTCTTTCGGTATCGAGTGCGCAGTCCAGAATCTCATTTGAATAACTATAACAGCTTCCACTTTTACAGCATGGACTCCCGTATCGCTATTCTTGGTGCCAATGGTACCGGCAAGTCCACCCTTCTCAACCTCGTTACCGGTGTCCTCCAACCATGCGAGGGCACTATCTCCAAACACATATCCCTAAAACTTGCAAAATACTCACAACACTCCGCTGATCAGCTTCCCTATGACAAAAGCCCGATCGAATATTTCCAGGCGTTATTCTCTGAAAAATACCCCGACAAGGACGTGCAAGCGTGGCGCGCACAACTTGGTAGATTTGGACTTTCTGGTGCTCATCAAGTTGCTCCTATTAGACAGCTCTCTGATGGTCTTCGGAATCGGTGAGTCTGCCTTGACTCCGCGAATTATGACTAATTAGACTTTGATAAGTGTCGTGTTTGCACAGCTTGCCATGGAACATCCGCACATTCTTCTACTCGGTGAGTTATGATAATGCATCCCTGTTCTTTGATGATGACTGTATTTTCTAAGATGAACCAACTAATCACCTGGATATGGGCTCTATTGACGCTTTAGCTAAGGCAATTAAAGAATTCGAAGGAGGCGTTGTTATTGTGTCACATGATTTCCGTACGTTGTCTTGCTCTTCTCTCTCCTCTCTCATGCGTTTTGTTGGGGTGTATAGGTCTTATTGGTCAAGTAGCTGAAGAACTGTGGGAAGTTGCTGACAAGACGATTCATAACCTGACGAAACAAGAGATCGACATTGTCGGCTACAAAAGGAATCTCATCAAGCAAAGTAAGTCAAAATGGTATATATTTGATATCTGCTCATCTGGTTTAAAAGGTTATGCTGCTATTGAGAAAGCTAAGCTGTTTTCAAAGACAGCACCAAAAGGAAAGACATAGACGTAGTCTAGTGTCCGGTAATCAGACAGAATGCCATGGCTTATTTCGGCCTAGTACCTAACTTTAATTAAAATTTCTATCAATGCATTACAATGAGGCGAGCCAATAGGAAGACCTGAAATGCGCAGAAATTTTCATGGATGTCAGCTATTGATGGGAAACTTGTTCCGATGAATCTAAGAGTCAGGCAATAATATTGAGCCGTCTAGAGAAAGTAATCAGCTGGAGGCCGCTTTGCTGGTACCGATCTGACATCCTACAACAGGAGATTCAGTTGTAAAAAGCTGCTTTCACGTAGAAATTCAGTCTGAACAGGAATAACAGAATGAGTTGCCTAGTGTAACACATGAAATCATTCATTCATCACATGTGTTGCGCTGGGCAACCCATTGTACATTCTTTTGTTCCTGTTCCGACATGTAACAAATGAATACATACAATTGGTGCATGCTGAAACACTTTATATTCCTGGCCCAAGTGTTCATCAAGTTCAAGGATGGAGGCCACATTACCACACCTGTCAATTGTGAACAGTTAATGGTGGAACCGAATAGAAAGAAGAAGCTCACCGGTAGCAATAATTAGGAGCACTCCAAACTGTGACAATTGTTTGATCGAACATGAGCTTGAATCCATCCATGGCAAGTTGATGTGCTCGGGCGATGAGGTCGATAGCATTGTTGTATGCGAAGCCTTTTGTGATGTCAGCGCCAAACAGAAACCCAGCACCGCGAGGAGAGAGACCCCATCCAGGAATATCTTGGGTGTGTGAGAAATTATGGGTGGAGAAGCTATTTTGCGTGCGTGCGTACCGTCGGGGTCGGACCATAAAAGATCGCACATGGCTCCGTCGTGAGGGACTTCCTGTTTTCTGTCGATAGCTCGAATCTTGTACAATGATCAGTAAGACAGGTGATTGTGTGAAATCACCTCACCTGGTCGATACTCTGTAAATTGGGACTCAAACCTCCATGAACACAAAAGACTCTCCCATCTACAATAGCTGCGAGAGCGAGGTAATCAAAGACTTCGCAACACCATCTCCAGACGTGACTACTTCCATATTTCCTCTGACATTCGTCGTAAAACCCATAGACTTGCGTGATTTGTCTAGATTCGTGGTTACCGCGTATGAGAGTGATACGATCTGGATATCGAACTTTGAGAGCGAGAAGAAGCAAAAATGTTTCGACAGAGTAAAAACCACGATCGACAAAGTCGCCTGAAAAAGGATGAATAAAAGAAGAGAGAAGAAAAATGAATATACCCATGAAGAGATAGTTTGTCTGTGGGCAAAAGCCACCGACTCTGAAAAGCTCCATCATATCGAAGAATTGGCCGTGAATGTCGCCACATATCTAGATGGCTGATGAGAAAGGAGCTGGGTAGGGCTGAGAAGCTGCTAACGGTGACGGGCGCATCGACGACTTGGACGTTGCCTTCTTCAAGCAGGATCTCGCGTGCTTTGAGGCAGAGACGCTTGACGTGTTCCTCTGAAATGGGCTCACATCGGAGAAGCTGGGCAATGTCACTGACAAGACATGTGAGCAAATGGCCTGTGCAGAGGCAGGAAAGTCGACTACTTGTCAAGTTCACTGGGCATGATGGTGGTGTGAGACAAAAGGGTATCTTATCCATCAATTCCGATATACGATATATACAAGACAAAGTACAAGACTAAACTATTGGGCGAGGACAATTGCGGTATAGATACGCGGGGAGAAAATGGTCACGACGGTCATGAATCGGGGCCAGAATCGGAGGTGGGGACTGAAAACGGTCATCGGCAGAATAGATCTGGTGATTACTGTGATCGAACGTGGTGGCAGTGTTGTAGCGGGTATGCGCCTCGTCGTAGATATAAGTCGGAGTCGGAGGGCCGGAGCCGTGAGAGGAGGCCGAGTTGGAAGACGCCGGGGAAACTGGGTAGCTCATGATGTGTGAGATTGAGTGACGCGAACCGTCGTGCGAGGCCGAAGTGAGCGGAGTAGTGTGGATATACGTGAATCCACTCCCCTGCCCCTGCTCCTGGTACGTTGTCGTTGCATTACGATACGAATATGGCATATACGGCGACTCAGACAGCCCATAGTATGCCTGCTCCGGTGTCGATGGCAACGGAGGAGGAGATGGGCCAGCAACTGGAACTATCGGCTGCACAAGCGGGTCCGGCGATTCCGGAGGCGTGAGATGATGCGCATAGACACTGACATCTAAAGTAGGAGGTGGGCGGTCAATGGGTCGCTCGGCAGCAGCGGCACGCTTGGCACCACCCGGCCGGCGTGAGTTTCTACGCGATCCCGGAGAAAGATGAATGCGATAACTGAAAAACGCGTCAGTGAGACAGACTTGGAGACAACAACGAGAGACTCACTGTTGCTGGAGATTGTCCTGGCGGGAGCAGCGGGTCTCACAACCGGGGAAGGGGCATTTGTGGTTGCGCTCTCCGGTATGAATGCGAGTGTGGCGAGCAAGGTGACCACTGGTGGTGAAGCCGCGTTCACAGGTAGGGCAGACGTGTTTTTTCTTGGGAGGCGGAGCGGGAGGAGTAGGAGCAGAAGAGTAAAACTGGGTGTTGATTTTCGCGGATTCAGCTCGAGGCATGGTAGAAGAAGAAAGTCCTGGGGCTCAACTCAAAAATAGGCGGGCTCGTTAAGAAGGGTTTTCGCGCACACCAATGCTCCTTTTGGTCTCCCTTCTCTTACGTATCATATCTAGATCTCCCAGATCTCCGTCTGTCACAGGTCACGCCCCGCTTATCCCTTTCGAGTTCCACCGGCGGTTTCCTTCTTCAACTCCGGTGCTTTTTTTTTTTCTCACACTCTCTCCCGACTCGGGACCATCCTCATCCAACACGTGATCCATTTGGCATTCACACTACTTTAGTTCCAAGAAGCAATATCTACATAAATTCCATCCACAGGCGTGTTCACTTACGCTATCCATCATACGACAGTGGAACATCACCAGGAATGCCGCCGGAACCCCGTCCGATCTTTTTTCAGGAGATTCATGTCCCTCCGTGTCGATCCCACACTAAACAACTACTTCGTGTTTCAGCAATTTCAAATTTCAATTCCAATCTCCACTGCACGTTTCGAGGAACCAATTTTTCTGGATCAGGTACCACAATTCTATTTTAAGACATCTTGGTTCAAATTCCTCGTCAATGCCCACCATTTGTAACAGCCAGTCGTACTAAGCAGCATACTCGTTCATTCAGTCTAACCCCCCCTGATAACCATCATCCCGTCATGTAATAATTCACATGTTATCCTCGAGTATGTGAAACTGATAAACAAGACTACGTGTCTTCAATCTCCGCCTAATGTACATCACTCAACCAAGGCTGTATCGCACTCACCCTCATCTTATCCTCTATGTGATGCACGAACTTCCATTTTGATAACAGAACTTTTTAGTCTTAAACCATTGAGTGTCGCAACAGCACCCCCACGTGGTATGGAGTCTTTGCCATTTCATCCTTCCAAATGATTATTTAGTCTGCTTTAAACCGGTAATGATCATTACATTCATTACATTAGATAACGCTCATACTTACGATATTAACTGAGTGCGTGACAAATGTGACCAATGTTCAAAGCCGCTATTTGTGCCACCAAATTTTTTTCAATCATACAGAAGAAAAGTAATACAGGGTTCACTCCCGGGGTGCTTTTTCTCTTGATTGTCAGGTCAATTTCTCCGCGATCGGGTGGACAGTCCAACGCAAAGGTGATTCATGTGTACATTCTTCTTGGCTACTAACTGATCATCATCAAGTTATTGACACTTGGAATCACCATGACGTCCTCATCTCTCTTGCTCTTCCTAGACTGGTCCGAAGGACAATGATATTTGTCATTTCGGGAACAAACTATCATATCTTTTCCCCTTTGGATCAGCATCGGTCTGGTAATGGCCCTCATCACCCCCGGTGTCCAAGATACGTGATAAATGGATCGGCTCTTTCCACTCGGACATCATGTCATTTGCCAAGAGGATTGCTATTCAACTTGTTACACAATGATTTTCTTTGATCGCATATCATCACTTTGAGCTCCTCTCTCACATGACAAAAGCACGATGTGCAAAGAAATCATAGAAAGATCGAGGGTTGAGTTACTCTACCTCATTGAACTGTCCTGATGTACTCCTGTCCAGACACTTCACGTTTTCTGATGTTTCCTGTTGGGGTTACTTTCTCGGGAATTCCAAAATCGTCGAGCACCGGTGCTTCTTTGAAAATCCTCCTTTCTTGTCTCTTGGAAAAAAAATCACAACACCTTTTGACGTTTCCACCAACTTGTTCCTTAAACAAAGCCCGGTCTTTAGCTGAAGCGAGTTGGGGAACAACAGATCTAGAATTGTATTCTTAGATCATTACGTTTCACGTGTTCCCGCGGGACGGACGCCAAGAACCGTAATCGTGTGATTGCCATGAGGCCCACTTCATTCATAGTCCTCGGGACCCTGATCACATCGTTTCTCAGTCAACTCATACTTTTAAGTAGACGTCAACCAGGTGTCTATGACGACTCTTTTTCCGAGAATATCTTTGTATATCCTGTGATGCCCACGATGTAGAGTCTCAGAACGCCTCGAAGTTCAACAACTTTTTCTGAAAAATATTGTGCAGGTTTGATGGGCAAGGGAAAACTTTACAAAGATAAGTGATGATGGTGATAAGGGTAAGATCATCTGGTGGGCGGATATCGCGCCAGCGTCAGATCCGCCAGGGGCGGAGGGCAATCACTTCCCGAACAAGGGTTTTGAAAATCCTCGGACCTCTAAATCGTCGATTAGATTCTGACTGCAAGCGACGATCACCCTGCATCTGATAAGACTGATTAAGACTCAGACGATAGAGAAACAAGTGCTGGCAAAAACGAAGGATACATCTATCGTAAACCTTTCATCGATATCAGTCTGAAGGTGATGATAGTCTAGGGCTAAAGTTGCTACATGATGAATATATCTCTTGAGCACAAGTCCTGAGATGGTGAGCATGGTGCTGGTGAGCTCAAACCCTGATCTCCGGGTCATGATATCATCAGAGTCATTATGCTCGAAAACCGAGCTTAATTCATCGGACGTGATGCTATAGAATTGTTATTGATAATTTCAACAACGTGAGAATCGGAGAAGTAAATATGATTGAATCACCTGTCTATTACCTTGCGTCCAATCCGAGTCGGAGAGAAATGTGGTTTTGTAGCTGTAGCAGGACTCCCCTGTCTAAACGAGATTCAAAAGTTGATGTGCGTCCGGCCTCGGGACACTACAATCGAAGTGATAGGTGATTACCTAATAATGATGCGGTCCAACAACAGACAACTTCAAATTTTTACTCTCGAAGTTGAATTCTCCGAGGACTTTATCAAGACCAAGACCATTCCTAAACGATAAAACTCTCCACAAGATACACTTTCAGAATCACCTTGCTTCCACAATCTAGGTGGGGAAGAGGGAGCAAATTTGTGGTTCGGAGATCAAGTTTTAATCTCGTGGATTCTCTTATTGATTCTAGTTCTAAAGGAACCGTAAAGATTCCATCGATGCATATTCTGTGTCTTATTGGTTCATTAACAGGACAGACACGTACCCACCTCTTGAACTCATGTCTATAGTGTGCATACGTCTGTCCCCTGTTGCTTCTATGAATGGCCCACTTGAACAGCCTCAGAATTTTTGAGGGAAAAGAGGTAGACGATGAATGTAGGCGTTATCCATCGTCAGCCAGGCATGATCTGGTTACTTTGTCTACCGGAAGGATGAGGGAGTAAGCGGTTCACGAGGTGTTAAAATGGCAAAAGATTTGAGTGAGGGCGAAATCGTGATGATGGTATATGATCTCTGCTCCTGATGAAGTTCTTATAGGATTAAAAGAACAATCAAATGGTGAAATCGGCTATATTAAATTTGGAAGCACAAGTGAAGGAGTTGATAGAGGAGATGCTTGACAAGCAACGGACATTCCAAGAGCGATATCGAACCAGGACTCTAGTATGATTCCCCTTTGATTGTTTTCATATGCTCATCAATGTGGATAGTCTGATATCGAGAAATATGTTGTAACTATTCTGCTGCGAGATGCAAAGATTCTTCTGAGTAGGCAGCGGTAGAGAAAGACAATGATATCAGGAGGGTGGGTTCGATGCGTAATAAAAACGCGAACCTTCTGAGATTGCTACTCAGCGGGATGCCACAATTTTTGGCGAGGATAGAAGATCTAGAGCTATCCTTGGTCCAAGCCTACCACCCAACTGCAAGTTGTAGGGGACTTGTTGACAATACTCGACCTCACGCGCAATTCGTTAGTGCCAGCTGAATCAGAGTCGAAGCAGGCAAATCCTCGGGCCCTATTTAATATTCCACAGCGCACAGATTCTGTCAGTCAGGTTCCTCGCTGACTCATTAAAATGAAGTGTCGTTATTATATTAAAACTCGTTTATTTTTCATCACAGACCAATTTATGGCAAGACATGGATAATCTATTTTCCCTTCCAAATACTATCAGAACTATCCGCACCCCAATCCCCTTGAAGTCGAACAGCATCCCAATCTCTTTTGTTTGCTCGTGTTAAGAAGACTCGGAAGTTGTGAATGACCCTCCCAAGTTGTCCGAAAAGCCATCTGTCAAACGTATGGGTGAAAATGATCTGATCACCGTAATTATGCCATCTAGGAAGCGATAGGTACATGGTTCAACACGGCTTAACCATCATTAACTGACATTCTTGCAACAGCGAGCAAACGCCACCAACACGGATAATCAGGACGGCAAGGGTGTGAGTGTCTCTCTGGAGCTGAATTACATCAAGATGTCCAAACCATTAACCTACGAGGATTTGGTAAGTCCAGTTTCTCTCTGTTCTTTTCCTGTACTGAGACAAGCGCAACGGGCATTCAGAGATTTCGTTGAGCATGACGAATCAGCTGACGACCGCAAACTAGTAGTAAGTTTCCGCTTCGTAGCACCCACACCCTTCTCTAATTACTTTGACTTGTTGCTAGTTAGAGGCTGTGTTGACTAAATTGGCGCGTTCTGAAGACTTCTCCCCGGTCCTTGAAACCACAACACAGCAAGTCATAATCAGTCTTCATGTGTGCCCTCTTGCTTACCAAATGAACCGTTTGTGGCCCACCTTTTGTAGTTTACAAAGATGGTTGTTCGTCTCTTCCCAAGAGCCCAGGGCTTGTTCATTATGCTTATCGGACGCTTGATGGCTCAAACTACAATCCTCTCATCCCTAGTATGGGAAAAGTAGGATCGCCCTATGCCTGCTCCAGTCGTTCAACAAGTCTCCTGAGCACCGTTGGCATCTTGACTTTGCCAGCACCTCCTGTTCAGCCATTGGCTGTGCAAGTCATCATGGTCGCGATAAAGCTACTAGAAGAGTCGTTTACACTGCCACCCGATATACCGGCTTCAGGTAGGAGTGAGCGGAGGACAGGATATTATTATTTTCTATCTATCACGACAGTATGCGAGCGTCGGAGAAGAATGATGCGAATGGTATCCCGATGCTTGCCCTTCATTCGACAAACTTTCACAAAGAGATATGAGAACCGACACTGGAAGCCCTCTCTCAAGTTTTGAAAGAAACGAACGACTCGGCAAGAGTGAAGATTTGAGAGGTTTGGGCAGTCGATTGCCCCAATCATGGTCATGCGGGGGTATTGAATTGGGAGGTACTGGAAAGGAAAGTGTTGGCATATGATCGTGAGTTCTTGCATGAAATGGCAACCCATCGTTTCTTGCAGAATGCGCCGAGAGTATTTTGGATTGATTTCAATAAGAGGAAGTTGGTTGGACTGGGACACTCTAGGCGCGAATTCATTGTGAGTTTGCGGAGGGGGAGGAACCTGCCCATCATCAGAACTGTTTGACAAATTATTTGTAGCAAATTGCTGCTGCAAAGACTGCAACAAAATTTCCCATTTTTGTCACTCATTATCGTGGAGCCCATGGTTAGCGCAGGAGGTGGCCATGATCTGGATCCGTCGAGAGCCATACTCGTGCAAAATGCCAAGAGGAGGATCTTGAGTGGCCTGATCCCAAGGCAGCGCTCTTGTATTTGAAGACGAGATAACCCGGCTGCCTTTGATATAGCCGCTAACTGAGCGACTTGTTCACAGCTTCGCCAGTCATTACCACCCAAGTTTGGCGAATAGCTGATCCATCCTGCTGTTGCCACATTTTTCCTCATATCCCTCCTCAGTCAGTCACACTCGGCCATCGGCATGATCCACTGGACAATGACAGATGTAGAAATAGATATAGAAACATTAGCGAAGGTTGCCTTTTGGATGGCTGGATGTCAAGGGTGATGAGTGAGGTTGTTTTGGAATGGGATTGACTAGTACACACTCAACGTAATCTCAACCATCTTCATATCGATGTCGCAGAACTCTGCAAGATGTTGTAACCCCGATTATAGGAAAGAAAAACTCAGACTTTGACCAAGACAACAGCGTAGTACGCCCTTTACATTCACAGCGACATATTTTTCACTCAACTTTTGCTTAGTGACATGTACCTGCGCCAGGTTTGTAACACCAATAGGGCTTGGATCAAACTCGTCGAAGAACTCTTTACATCCGTGTCATCTTGGAAATGTCTCTGGACATCCTCATACATTGTTGGCTCGCACTGATCCTGTAAAGGCCTCATTGTACAGGTCCATTCCCTTGGAAGTACCATGAGCGAGGACATGTGCTGCCTAAGTTCTATCAAGATCCCTGGGAACGACGAACTGGTACGAGTCTGAGAGGAGAGTAAGGTCTTCGATGTATGATAGCACCTGTCATCACTCTTCAAGAACGGTCAATTTTGGAAGAGATCAATTTCATATCTGAAGTATAGGGCAGCGACATCAAGATGTTTGTCTCTGGAAGATTATAGTTGCCCGAGCAGAAAAAGATAATAATGTGCTGGACTCGTAAGATTTCTGGAATACTGAGAACCAGAAGGGACCACAGGCTATCCCAAACTAAGAAACAAGAATGATGTCAAGTTCTGTTGTCCTTAAAATATACGCCCCTTTAATTTGCTTCCCACATGCCCCATCCGCCTCGGCAGTCAAACGCTTTTCTTTATTTTTTTATTTATTGGTGCATTGGTGCATTGGTGCTATTGTGCAGGTCCGACCAGGATTTACGAGACAAGGCTACTTCAGCTTCGGCCGCAACATTCGTCACAACGCTCGTTTTCAATGCTATTATTTTCGGCGCTGGACCCGGCACTTTTATCCTTACAGGCCGAGAACGTGTGCTGTTCCTTCCAAGTGGGATTTTTTTTACATTAAAAGACTGTACAATTAAGGATGCTGTTGGAATGGACAGCTAACCCCACAGCAGGCTAAATGGGCAACTGATGTGGTCCCCTCTCAGGTCTCATCACTTCTTTCGAGGTCCTCATTTGTAAGCTACCCTTCTCACTTTCTCACTTAGAGTACATAAACCACTACCTAGTATTATTCACTTCCTCAGCCGTCTACATGACTAGCGACGGCTGAGAGTAAAACTCTATTAGATGCGATTGAAAACTTTTTGGGTAAAATTTGGAAATGAATTCGGCTTAGCCGATGATTGTAACTGTAGTCTAGACCTGGTTAATACCACCATTTCTCGTTACTACAGGAGCGTAAAATCGTAACAGTTAGGTCATCCTCTGAAGAACACAGTGAACATGACCTTTCACACGTCGCATTGTTCATTCAGTAATTGGTGGGTCCTCGAGAGAACGATCAATCTTGAATGCATAACCATCCTTCTTCAGCGAAACACATGCTTCGTGCAATTTCTCCGAAACAGTCGTATAAAGGGCAATCTCGTCTTGTGTTCGCAATTTGCTTTCCTCGTTATCCCAATAATCAAATTGAATCAAAATATTGGCAAGTAACGGCAAAATGCAACAACCCTCCCAATCATTCACCTTGTTGAGTAGTACCAGGAAGTAAATGACCATGGAGTGTGTACACTCGACAAGGCGAACATTTTTCAAGCCCTTCATTTCAACAAAGACAAACTCTGTGAATTCGTCTGACCATGCCCAGGAGTCGAAGAGGTGAAACCGGGAAAGGGTTGGAGGAAAATTTGAGACTAGGGAGCGCAGGGCACCCATTTCATACATTGCTAGTCTTTTTTTCACGTTTCGAAGGATAAAAAGTGTGTGGGCTATGCCAATAATAGGTACGAAGAGAAGGATATTGAAGCTGATGGGATAAGACGATGTGCATCGGCGTATAGAATCCCCATGACAAGTGCTCCAACTTGGGTGTGTAATCGCAGAGCCTGGGAATGGTGTCTTGGCTGGGATCGATACTTTTCAAAGCATGAAATTCGACAAGATTGGGACACTTAACGAGTAAAGGCGTGCAAAGATCAGTTGGCCAATAGAGGAGTTTTAATGAGGTGACCTGTTCCCAAGGTAATTGAACGTCTTTAGGGTACCCAAATCCTCCCAATTCGGGCTTTCGGAGATGGGAGAAGCCCTTCAATGAAACCCTTGGGTGGAAATCCCGAGGATGAATGAATGTACCGGCCCATAATATCAGATTCTCGACCGAGGACAACCAGGGCAACGAGGATAACCAGAATGACAAGGTTGGCCAACAGACACCTCTTAGAATAAGCGTATAGACCTTGGGTGCACATTGATGTATTTCTTTGTATTCTTTCATGGACAAAAGGTCAAAACCTTCAAAGTCCACTTCAAGATGGAAAGGTAAGTTGCCGGAATTTTTTTACATAGAGTGAAAGTAGTTGCAAATCTGGAGTTGGTGAACTGTGCGCAATTGATGTAAATTTGGACCAGAGCTCAGGAGTTGAAAGGATAATGTCCCTCCACTCTGAACATACGTGCCCGAGGCGCACAAATTCGCGCTGGTCGATAGAAGCATTCCTTCTACAAAGTACATAGGAAGATATGAGACAGAATCTCAACCGGGAAGACCCTTGTTGAAGCCATTGAAGTGTTTTGTTGCCACAAACGGGTGGCAAATTGAGTACTCATAGGAATTAAGCCAAGAGTAATTGGAGTTGTGTGACGAACACGATGACGCTCGTGATTGCGATTTGTTCTCACCACTGTGATTCAGTGTGTGTAAGATTTCTTTTTGATCAACAATTTATCTGGCTCAGACGCTGCTAGCTAACAGTTTGCTCAGGTCGATCGCCTCTACATTAGAGGCGCTTCCTTTGTGGCCTTTTATGCCTCCCTCTCTGACTTGAATCAATTTATCAGCAGTCAGCTCACAAGCACCTCTTTACTTACTAAAACCCAGGTCCGATTCCCTGATTCTTTGCAACACATGAAACATGCTGGCCCAGTACATGGCCACGATTTTAATCCATCTTCTCGCGTCATGTAGTGTAATTGGAGAGGTACGCTTACTTGTGCTGATGTTGTTGTTACTTCTCAAGCTCAGGTCTACATCTAGGACTTGAAAGACCCTCCTAGCAAATCCTCTCCACCCACACCTGTCTCTCATGATACGAAGCTAGATTGTTTTAGTCACTTGGAATCAACATACTGTTGCGTGAGAACTTTGAGGAAAGTGGCAAGTCGGTGCTCTCGCCTGTGGTGGAGGGACTGGGATGTTTGCGGGACAAGTGGTCATCGGTGGTGTTTGGCTGTTGCAATTCGACATGGGACGAGTGAATATTGCTTGGCATCTGGAAAATGCATGTCC
>Ga0153992_100228_pt1 | contig 15595 bp, 21 predicted proteins | sample TSNC076MetaG_FD_104683 | JGI IMG/M metagenome (GOLD analysis project Ga0153992, IMG submission 104683) | Attine ant fungus gardens microbial communities from North Carolina, USA - TSNC076 MetaG | ecosystem: Host-associated > Fungi > Mycelium > Unclassified | place: USA: North Carolina, Lumber... | reverse complement strand
GTGCTTCTCCGCAAAATCAGGGAAAAGAGTGTCCTCGACGGAACCAAGATAATCAGAGAGATTGTGTGACGTCCTCGGAAGGAAATACTTGGCTGATGCAACGAAGGAAACGGGTGGAAGAATTAATCGTGTGATGAACATGCGATTTCGAGCGAGAATAGAGCCAGTGAGAGTTGCAACGCCAATGTATAACAACCCTGGTGTCAGTGGTTCCTCTGGCGAAACAATTGACTTGATGCGGTCTAAGTAAAAAGTAGATGAAATTAGGAACATAAGATTTGAAGGTGTGCAGAATATTCACTTTCTATGGCATGCTCGACCCCGATCCATTTTGACACCCAGCCTTGGACATACTCGCGGCTTTCCCGGTAGGATTGACAAACTCGTCTGCGCACATCTCCGATTTTGTTTTCAAGAGCCGATGGTGTCTCTATGAGAACGACATCGGGTGTTGGAGAAGGGTATATTGAGAGCTCGACACGTAAAAGTGAGCGAGTGTCCGGACTGACAGACATGACAATTCACCTTCTCTCGTGGTTGCTCGTGAAGGACAGTAGCCCCGGCAAGGGAGGTAGATATAAGACCCTTCGGCTACTCAGGAATCAATGAAGGGACCTTCACACTAGTAGTTCCATATGACTTACAAAGCGTGAAGCTGCCCGGTACATTGCTGAGGTCAAATATTCCAGGTGACGTCGGGGCTCGACGGATGCACAATATTTGAATCGGGAGTTACTTGTAAACAAATAAGATTCGCTGTAAGCTACGATCAAATAGATGTCTCCGAGTATGATAACATTTGCATGCATGAAAAAACCACCCACAGGATATGTTTCTCTATCGTATTGATCGAGGGTACCTGGAAATGTTGATATCAGAATTTAACCTTTCTCCTGCATTCTCAGATCCCAATTAATTAATACTTTTTTAAAAAAGAAAGCAATCGTTCCGCAATAAACACAACCTAGCAAGTAATTCTCCTCAGAAAAACCATTTGCTGTTCAATCTCTTTTTCCTAACAACAGGCCTCGTAACCAAAATACCCACAACCAGACCCGCTATCGTCAACACCAACTGTTTCTTATTAAATCCCTCACTCAATAAATCAAAGGTCCCCGATGGCGCCGTCCGCGTCAAAAACATATCCAAACCTTCACTCAACACAAGCGACGTCGACTCCAAAAGCGACGGTGCAGTGGTGATACGTCGCGTTTGGGCGACATCATACGAATGGGAGAGCACCCATTTTGGATTGTCCGGAAGAACAGGGTCATACTGCGTTAATCCTTCTTCGAGCTCCGAGTTGGTTGGTTTGTGACGCGGTCGACGGGGATCGAGAAGATGGCGTGAATAGGACTGGATCTTGTTGGACTTCGTTGCGACTTGTGTGTGTGTGAAGATCAGGTTATCATGATCGAACGTACCAAACTTGGGGAAAGAATCATACCTATTAGATCCTTCGTAGAAATCCCCAACTTAGTTCTGGTCATCGTGATCGCCGTGATGCCCTGGGTAAACACAAAGGAATCCTCATACACCTTTATCTGACTTGTCGTGTTGGCAAAACTCGACGTCTCTGAGCTACATACATTCAAACATCAGCTCCCACTTTCTGGTATCAGGGCCAAACTCACCTCTTAGTCTTCTCATCGATACCACCCTCATACATCTCAACGCTGACCATCCTCCACCCTCTTGCCTCCTCTACAGCACCCTCCTCAGGATCATGATAATGATACACCAGCCAATTTTCTGCCAACGCAGCTTTCACATCACATTTCATACCCACTCCAGAAGCAGGTAAAGATACGCGATACAAAATTGTTCCCTTCACGCCATCCACAAGATACATCCCACATTTTCCAAGCTTCTGCACCGAATTTCCCCTTTCCTTCGTACCTCCAGTGGAAGTGGTGGGAGCTGGTGATGGCGAAGGTGATATCTGCTCGGTCAACACCACGCTCATATGCGGATTCAGGTACTTGTACAACGTCGTCCGATTCGCCAACACCTTCCCATAACTCGCAATCGGATCTTGACTCGGACTGATTACTCCAATAACATCCTCGTCCTCAGGCAAAGATAATGTCCACACTGGATAAGCAACCAGATGATCTCTGCTCAATTCGTCGTTCATGGCTATTTGATGACCTGCAAGACGACGACGTTTCATTTGACCTGGACGATCTGCCGGGGAAAGATCGATACTGGTGCGGAGAGGAAAGTATATAGATGATGAGTACTTGTGGATGAACTGATAGGCTTGTTCATTGTCTGGATACGAGTAAACCTAGTCGAAAATTCAAGGGAAAATAAGATGAGAAGAAGCGGGTCTGGAAAAGAAGAATGTAGAGCAGACCTGGAGGTATTCATCAAGGAGCATTACGACTTTTTTGCCCTCTTGTCGGAGTAAATACGATTCTACGATAGGGCCTTGTACGATATCCACGCCTTCCAGTACACCATCACGACCGGTCTTACCCGTTGCATTTTCTCCTGTAGTAGCATCAATATGGAAGACCACAGTATCAACCAAAGTCTGCATCAACTCATATGAGGAATTCACCTGAAAAGAAAATCTGATCGTAAACTCACGTTGTCGGCTCTTCTCTGGGCAACAATGACCACGTCCGATCCCACCCCTTTGCCTCGGTTAACATTCATACCAACACCTTCGCCATTGAACTCAAACATTTTCACAGGGAAAATCCTTCCACCTACTTCTGCAGCCCACCCTAAACCAAGTAGTCTTGACCAAACCACTTCACCTGTAGCAGAGTCCAGCCCATATACCTTTCCAAACATCGTTGCGACAACGATGATTTGACGGAAACCGAATTCGTCGCGATTGAGTTCTTCACCTGCCTCGACTTTGGTGGCGAGAACGATTGATTGGTCGGTAAAGAACCGTTGAATAAAGTGGAAAATATAGGCCGGTAATTTCTGAACAAGAACAAGCATCCAGTCCGCATATGGTCTGAACCACGATGGACATTCTTACCTGCAAATCACCAGTATGCCTGACGACTCTCTCAATAAATGTCTCTCCTTCATGATTACCCACGATAGCTTTTGGAGGTGGCAACTCGACAAAACCAGAAACAACACCTGTAGTCAAGGCCTCATCCCTGTTCCATTTCTGTTGTGCTCCTTCAGCGAGCTGGATATTGCCTGTAGAGGTTGAGATAAGAACTTGAGGATTTGTGCGTGGGTCGGACCCGTTGGCGTTTAAGGCAGCAAAGGTGATTATCCCATTGTTCGCTGTGTCGAAACTGAGATAACCAAGGCTAACTTCTTGGGCACGAGAATAAATTTCAAGTGCAATTTTCTACAGTGGTGATGAAGTTGTGGCAACTAACAGGGAAGGATCAAACAAACCCCGACTCGAGGTGCCCAGTAGATTCTTGCGACGTGCACGCGACCACTTTCGTCTACGTTTCCGGTATATATTGGTTGTGATTGGTCCTCAAAAGACGCCTGCAGAATGATGTCATTTAGTGTGGAGGAGAATGAAAGCAGGCTCACGTCGTCCTTGAAACTGTGCACGCTCTTGACACCGTTCTCAACTAGTTTGATTATCCTCCCGGATCCATCCTTTTTGGCGGCTACGATATGGCCATTATCAGTGATGCCAACATCAACAAGCAGGCCAAACTCTGCATTCTTCACGGCAACAGGTCTCGCATTCAGTTCCGGCACAAGACCAACGTGTTTGAGACTTCCTTGTTCTATCCAAATAATTCTGTTATTTTCCGAGATTCCGTTGGAGAGCACATAAAAATCTGCGATTGGATCTCTGATACTTGAAGGGACATTTGCACTCGTTATGATTTCACCGGATTCGGGAACCAAAGAGGTGATGAGGAGGGTATATGATTCCGTGGATTTGGCAGCGCCAACAAGGTATAGTGCCGAAGGTGTTAGGACAAGTTTCGTGTGAATGACAAGAGAGCTAAACTCGACATGTAGTTAGGCAATTAGGATGCATATTACTGTAGAGCATACCTGACATCAGGCATCGAAAACTGCCAGTGAATCTCCCCAGTCTTCCCATCCATACGATAAAAAGTGTCCCCATTTGTCAAAACATAGATGTCTGTGCTATTGTCGCCAGCGAAGACGACGTGTTTTCCAAAGAAGTCAGGCTCTGCATGATGGCCAAGTTCTGGTGGATGCAGTTGCTTTTCCAGCAATTGAACGCCGGTATGAATGTCGAAAGTTCGTAGTATGGCACCGCCCGGGCCAGATAGGGCAGCAACGACTACAAGAGTGACATTGAGAAGATGTTGTCTATACTCGTCAGTGTTCATACCATTGTCATGGGTGTAATACCCGGCTATTCTGTCCTCAGCGTCAAAGATATATCGCCACGCTGATACAGGATGAGTGGACGTCACCAGAATCTGAAATGGACTCACCAACGCTTCCATCCTCGGGATTCAGCGCAGCCAGTACATTACTCGCTGTCGCTGTCAGGATAATTTCTTTTCCTTGCACACGCTGGAAAGTTGGTGCAGTCGAGCTACTCTCAACAAGTGGTACGCCGACGAGCTGTTTGTACCAGTCCACCAGACCGACATCGGCGACGTGTATCGCCTGCACGATGTACGTATGAAGCACAAGCGACAGCGTCCAGAACAGAGACCGCATGGTCTCGCTGTTGTCGTTCAAACAAATAAGTAAAGATATTGCATCATTCACACGGCAGTTTGTATCATTACTTCACAAAAACGGTTATGCCAAAATTCGATCCAGACAAATGGATAGCACAGCTCATGGAATGTCGGCATCTCTCTGAACAAGAGATGAAGCTCCTCTGCGACCATGTCCGCTCCATCCTGCTCGAAGAGTCCAATATTCAGCCCGTCTCGACTCCAGTCACTATTTGCGGCGACATCCATGGGCAATTCTGGGATTTACTGGAACTACTGAGGAAGGGAGGGAGTGTGCCTGAGACGAGTTATATTTTCATGGCGCGTAGTATGTTTTATGCCTGCTTGGGACCCAGCGAGGTCGCAGCCAGGCCTACGCCACCATTTGGACTCACTCTGACGCTACACTCTAGGGTGACTTTGTTGATCGAGGGCACTATAGTTTGGAGACAGTGTCATTATTGTTTGCGCTGAAAGCGAGGTGGGTTTTATGACCTCTGCCCACTTGTATATCTCAATTCGCGATAGATACCCAGACAAGGTCACCTTGCTGCGAGGCAACCATGAAAGCCGACAGATCACACAGGTCTATGGTTTCTACGGTACGCCTCCCATGCCATTTTTTCCCCTCCTCTGCGGACTCACTTTTATTCAAAGACGAATGTCAGCAAAAGTATGGCAACGCAATGGTGTGGAAGGCCTGTTGTAACGTTTTTGATTACCTCAACCTCGCAGCTGTGGGCATTCCTTCTCCCCTCCTCCTCTTCAGAATCAACTTATGCCAACAACAGATCATTGATGGTGAAACGCTTTGCGTACACGGAGGTCTATCACCGGAAATTCGAACATTAGACCAGATTCGTGTCTTGTCGCGTGCACAGGAGATCCCCCACGAGGGTGCCTTTTGTGGTTGGTCCTTTCCCTCCATCTCTGATTTGAACTTGAATTTGCTTTCTCTACGTTATAGATCTCATGTGGTCAGATCCAGACGACATCGACAACTGGGCTGTAAGCCCTCGTGGCGCTGGCTGGCTTTTCGGTGGTAACATCACGCGACAGGCAAGTCTCATATTGTATTTTATCGCCCTATTCTTGACTCTGGAGGTGGACACCGTATAGTTCAACCACACAAACTCCCTTCAACTGATCGCGCGCGCACATCAACTGGTACAGGAAGGTTTCAAACATATGTTTGATGAACAACTTGTCACAGTCTGGTCCGCACCAAACTATTGTTACCGGTACTTTCCTTCCCTTCTGTCTCCTGAAGGAATCCAACCACTGAGAAAACATGTGCCTATATCGCAGATGTGGCAATATGGCCTCGATGATGACGGTACATGAGGACGGCAAACGGACTTTTACAGTTTATGATGCTGCAAAAGAGAATGAACGAGATAGAGGGAAGATGACGAGTCGTATGGTGCGCACACTTTCTCCCCGCCTCTGAATAGCGCTAATTCCATGCTTGTGCAGAATATGCCTTACTTTGTATAATATGAATAATTGATTACTTTCTCGACCTCAGTTCCTCAAATGGAGCGGAAACTGTCATCAGACATGCGCTTTTCAATCATAAGTAACGCATGATCCTACTGTCAGTGGTAAACAAACGTGAATCCTGAAGTTTCAACACAATGTCATCATTAAACACAGCCTCAGTCTATTATACCATGACAGGGATCATTCGAATTCAGTCGCAACAGGTAAAGTAGAGCGCATCTAGTGTAACCCTATTTCATTCGGCCAACCTCAATTCACAGTGCACACGATTGGAAAAGCACTCGTTCTTCAATGATATATCCACAGATTCTATTGAACTGCAGGGTATTTCACGTCCAAAGTTCAGGGTAACAGGTTGAAAAAAACACATGTCTTTCCACCCTTCACAGGACTTGAAATATCCTGATCCAATGCATTAAAACAGTCCGCCAAGAAAAAAAGAAGCGGATCAAGTTGTATGTATGTGGTGGGTAAAAAAAAAGAGCATATACATATTACAAGTATAGAAAGAAAGCAACTTGACGAGAAAGCAACCGATCGAAAACTACGAAAGCACATAGAAGCAAAAAAAAAAAAACAAAAAAAAACAAAGAAAGAAAGCAGGTGCACAGCACACACAAAATAACAACTCCACAACCCAACGGACCTCAAAAATGATCCGAAAACTGATCCTCAGAGAATACTCCCATCCCAGCTAGCTCTCTTCCTCTTACTTTCCAATCCACTCGCACTCAATCCAACGGCTCCTGCTCCATTAGCATTCAACACCAAATCCTTCGGATTGACCACTTGTTGACTCTGCATTCTCTGGTGTCCAAGTTGCTGCTGCTGCTGCTGTTGCTGAGACCTCATCAAAGTGGTCACAGGAGAAAACACCTGTCTCGATAAACTCGGTGGAATACTAAACACATGATTAAGCGCCTTCAATCCAGCCGTATCGCTCGTGCTCGTGCTCGCGCCCGAATAATCAAAGTCTGACTGTTGTGCCTGATTGGACACAAAATCGTGAAGGCCAAGGTACTGCAGCGTTTGTGCATGCACCGTGTTTTCATGGGTATGATGGGTATCAAACGGCTGAGCAAGATCTAAAGCCAACCTCGCTTCCACCTCTGCCTGAGTCATCCTGCGAACTCCATTCCCCGAATCCATGGCTGAAGAGTGTGCAACATCAGGCGTCGGAGCCGGCGTATCAACCAACATCGCCGTAGCTCCAAAATTCTGTTGGAACTGCTGATTATTATTAGGATGCTGCCCAAAGTTGTAATGCGAGTCGAGGAAAGGCAGGTCAACATGGGTGTTGACCTCCGAGTTGACACCAATCCCTGTCCCTGAGGGGTCAATACCTCCACTCGTGTTGCTGCTAAACGGATTGGAAGGCGATGAGAGGAGATGGCTAAATAGCGTAGTCGCATCGGATATTGCATTCGCTCCCAATCCCTGACCCTGCGTCACAGAGGCATTGTTAGCAACCCTCGCAGTAGGAGTAGTCGATCTCCATATCTCCGAGTGGGAAGGAAGAGGAGGAAGAGTAGACAAGGACAACGAATGTCCATGAGATGTACTTGGCCCAGGCAAATCATGGACTGTACTACTAAGTGAACGCTTCGCGGTATCCATAGTGTCAACAATTTTGGGTCGTCCACGCTCTACAGCCTCAGAGACAGAGGAAAACGATACTACCGGGGAGCTCATCGTATTCCTAGCTTCGGAAGGCGGAACCGAAATTGACCTCAGACCGTGCCCTTGCTCTTGGTGGCTAGTCTGCTCTCGCCCAGGCATGAAAGAACTGCCTCCACCAGCTCCCAGCTTCCCACTTCCACTCAATCCTATACTCGACACTCCATATTTCTTCCCTGTTCTCAGCTGTGTTATATGCTGCATCATGGGGGTCGCAGGTGGTGTTAAATTATTCATATCAGCCAAGGCGCTTGGCTGCGTCAGGTCGAGGTCATCAAGACTGAATCGTCCATAGCTATTGGCGCCCGGTGTTGAGAGGGACGCTGGTGATGGAGAAAACATGGTCAAAGAACCAAGGGAAAGGGATAATGAATGTCCACTATGTGTCAGAGTGTGGGTATTCTGGTGATTGTGTGCGGAGAAACCATCCTGATGCAAAGGATGCAGGCGCTGTAGCTGATGACGGTGAAGTAAGCGTTTATGTGATGGTGAAATATGTTCCATTCTCACAGGTGAGGTCTCAGTCGAGTTCGAGTTCGAACCTTTTGCTACATTCTGCCTCTGTTGTTGGTTCTCCGGCGACGGTGTTTTTGCCGATACCAGCTCACTCTCAGCATCCACACTGGCTCGAGGACATGTTGTCAATTGATTCGTCCCATCCATAACGTCATCATCCTCGTCTATTGCAGCATCACTCATCTCCTCATCCACATCTCTCTCCTGTGGATCGTCAATTTCAGAAGACGACGCGTGCAACTGCATTGGATTAATATTCCCTCTCCCATCTCCAGGAACAACTCCATCACCGCCGTCCTTGACCCCCATCTCCTTCTCACTTTTTGAGATACCAACCAGACCCAAACCAGTCGTCGGACCATCTACCATAGCCGACTGTGGATTATTGATATCATTGTCACCATGACCATTTGATGAAGGTCCGTATGCACTTCCGAACCAACCGAATCCACCACCAAGTCCATAGCCTCTCGCACCAAAAATCAGATCACCAGCATAGTCAGAGTGATGAGTTATTGCTCTAGCCACCGAAAGTCCACCACCATTTCCAGTCGCATTAGTAGCTGTGTATCCCAAATTATACGTCTCATCACCTCCGAAAACATCCTGCTGTTCTCGATCATCGGAGAAAGTCTGACTTTGTGTATCAAGACTCACTTCCGACCCAAAATCCCCGCAGAAAGACGAGCTGAATGCGCTCAAGGAACCTGGGCCTGAAAATGGCCCACCACTTCCACTCAGGACAGATGAACAAGCTGAGGAATTGTTCACGGCAGAACATGACGATGACAACGCCAGGGCGGGAGGCCAAAGATCATATCTTTCGATGACATGATGGTGTTGATGCGAACTATAATTATTCAAAGGGCTCATCGGCAGATTGAGCGTCGTCAATCCAACGAGTGCGTTGAGGCTTGTAGAAGCAACGGCAGTGGAACCTACATTTTGAGTGTTAGAGGTCTGTATTGCGGCAGCAGTGGTAGGAGGCGAGAGAGGCTGAGACGTATGCAAGGGTGTGAGATCAAATGATGCGAGAGGTGATGATGGAGAAAAATAGGACGAAGGTGTACCAGTGCCGGGTGTACTATTTTCGGTTGCAGGGGACGCATTGACCGCTGCATTCCCACTGGTGACTCGGGTTGTATTTATGGGGGTATTGAAAGAGGAGTCGAGGCGTGGGTTCGGCGAAAGCCATTCCTGAGGTCCCCAAGCGGATTGTCCAACCTTGAGTCCTCTGGGACCGTGTTGCTGCGGTGCAGAAGTCTTGGCGTAAGAACGTGTATGAGAACTGTTATTAGCAGCAGCAGAACTCCCAGGGGGATTACTCCCGCCTCCACCACCGTCATTAACTGGCGTGTGTGACACTGGCGAAGACCAGGTTGGACGATGGATATGTGTTGTGATGTTATTGTCAAGAGGTATTCGAGACTGACTGTCGAGTACAGAGGACGATTGAGGATACTCGGCAAGCGGGTCAGGTGAAAGAGGCTCAGTTGTAATTGAACGCAGGTCTATCTCGGCGTGATCGTCGACAATAGAAGAGAATGAAGCTTCTGCAGGCACCGCAGGGCTGAGTAGCTGTAGATTTTTGATTCCGTCAGTCATGGAAGGTTGATCTGCCAATGCTGGTGTCTTTGAGAGTCCTTGAGTCTTCAAATGCGAGCTTAAATCTGCATCCGTGTCCTCTGGGGAACTATCCTCATCCTCTGAGGGGAATGTGCTCTGTGGTACGCTCTTTGTACCACCTCTCAACAAGATACCTTGACTTGTCTGGGCCCTTCTCCTTCTGGTGCCTCTGACTGGACCAGTCCTTCCTGGGGAACTCGCGGGAATCAGGTCATCTGTTGCCGCACGTGTCGTAATCTGCGAGTCGTCAATCAAGTGCTGTTTCTTTTTATTGTTCCGCGGTTTGTATCCTGCAGCTTCGTATAGATCAGGATACGCATTTCTGAAGCGGTCTCGAAGGTCAGTCGAACGGCGGTTCTGCTCTTGGAATACAGGATCCTTGACAATTGCCGCCCAGATAGTCCCATGTTTCTCGTAACCGGCCTTGAGGGCTTTATCTTCCTCCTCGGTGAAAGGCCGTCTGCGCTTGCTGCGGGTCTTTCCAAAGAGTGGAGACCCGTCGGGCAGGGTGGAACGAATTTTGGAAGAAAGATGTGTGCGGGCGTTTGGGTAATGTTTCTGGTACGCATCCGGGAAGTATGTACGAAAGCTGGTAAAAAGGACCAGAGTTCAACGAGGATCGATCGTGGAAAGAAAAGAGCTGACCGGTCTTTGAGATCTACAGATGAGCGACTGTCGAATTCGAGACTGCAGTCGCTCAAGATAGTTTTCCAATTTCCTACGCCATGCTGGTGTTGGCACAAGTCAGACTTGGCTTCGAGCTCATTACGGTGAATTACACACTCGATTACAGCCTTCGACGAGCATCTGTGTCTCTTCGGGGGTCCACTTTTTGCGAGGTTTTTTCTCTGGAAGGGGTGCAGCTGGGTCCTGAGGGTCTGACTTTCGGATTTTTGCTTTTCTGAAGGGTCTGGGCTGCTGCTGGACATTGCTGGGACCTGCTAAGCCGATGTCGTCGCAAAAGTCCCAGGACATGGGGAACGATGAGGGCGGGACGGCAAGGGAGACTCTGCGCTGTTTGGGAGGGGCGGCCATTGTAGGAAGAAACGAGCAGGCTGCATGTGTGCTGCCCAAAACCGATCGTCTACTTAACTACGTCCATCATTCCCACGCCTGATTCTATTCTATTCTTATTTCTATTTCTCCTCCACCTCAGCCGCAATTCGCTGCTCAACACCGTTCAGCTTCTGCACCCACTCGTCCAGTCTCGTCGCAAGTCCACCAATCTGCTCCCGCGAAAGCACGCGCGGTTGCACCCACGATATATACGTCTTTTCCTCGACCTGGTCCAGCGAACCTCGAATAAGCTTCAGGCTGTTCATGATGGAGTGTCATTCAGCACGAGGCATCATGGCTTTGTCTTTGATGTCACCAACCTCAGAGCCTTCATTACCAGATGCTCGACCTCGTCTATCGGCAGCCTCGTCTCCTCGGCCACCGTCTGGAAAGTCATCGTCCGGTCATTTACAGGCCTCTTGAATACACTTTCAATTAGTGCCATCAGACATATCTTTTGCCGCAGAAACGCATAGTTTTCTTGAAGTATCGGCTGTTCCCAGAAAGGCAGTACATGCAGCACCATCATGACGACATACCCAAGTTAAATTACAACCAAACCACCATTTAACATGTCAGTGACATGATGAAGTCATTCAACAGGCAAACAACGTGCTTACTTCTTGCGGGAACAGTGGGGCAAGAGCTTCAAACTTGCCAATGCTGCCCTCATTGAACGTGAATAGGAGTTTCTTGATCCATTCATGAGGCATTCCGTTGAAAGCGTCCAAGATTGGGTGCATCAACTGTATAGTCCACACGTGAGCGCTTCCACAAAGATGTGCATGATCGTAATACCAGCTCTCCGAAATTATGTATCGTATCCGCCAAAAAGGCAGAAATGGCGAGGTCGTGCGCCCGGATAAGTTTCTCCTCCGCAGACATTTCTTTTTCAAGATCCACACACGCCAAGTATAAAAGCGAATGCCGGTAGTAGGGTGCATACTCTGCTTTTGCCTGCAGAACAAAAAAATACTGAGTCATGAAGAACAACCCAGAGAACCAAGAACTGACCTTGTAGTAATCAGCAGCCACACCATAATAAGCAGCATTCACACCACTGTCAACACCCTCTAGCGTATCAAGAACTTGCCATGCAGCATCCATGTCTGCCTTTGTTCCCTCTAGATCACCAAATACAAGTTTAGCATGAGCAATTGTAGCCAATAACAGTACATGAGCTTCTGGTGATTTCTCAGTGTCGATGCGCGAGAGGAGAGACGTCAGAAAATAAAGATGCGTTTGCGGGTCTAATCAAGCAATACCAAGTCATCAGCCCGGCAGACGAGATCGAGAAAGATAGACATACTATCAATATCCTTCGACACCTTTGTCCCCATCTCAACAAGTCTCAGCTGATTGATCTTCCTCTCAAAATCCCTCACAAACCGCTCGAATGTATCCACGCGATAGGGCAACGCCAACGGGTGCTCAAAAAACTCGAAAAGCTTTTTTGTCAACTGATGCCATAGTCTATAAATCAATCCATTAAAAACACAAAACACAAAGAAACAGCGAGATAGAGAGCCCTACTTTTTGGTGTAAAGGATCCTGAACGACTCGAAATACGGATGCAACTCTGATGGTGTGCTGCTCAGAGCAAGCGCAATGAAGTCATCGAGAATAAATTTAGGCGGTGGCGCCATTGTCGTCGTCGTCGCCATCGTTCCAAGTCTTCAAGCCGAGTACCTTTGAGAGAATTGTGGAGGAAAAAGGATACCCGCGCTCGAAAATGATGTGTTTAGAGATCTAGCGCCAAAACTCATATGGGACCTTGGCATGACGCGTCGTTCCATCAATTTGGCTGTAGTTATTACCAAAGTGATCGACAAATAGGTACAGATAGCTCCCACCACCTTGTAAATGTAAAGTATGAACACCTGAAAAGAGATAAAGATATATTCTAATCAGCAACAAAAAAAATTTCGCGCCCATCACGCCAAAATACTGTTGACTCTTGCTAAGAATTGTGACAAACTATCATATCGGACAACAAATTCTCAGAGGAAATAAATTGAGGATAAAGTTACATAATCATTTACTTAGTATTCATCTCGATAATATTGGCAATAACATCATCGATGGACTCAGGGGTGGTCACAGACGCCCAACGGTTCACTACATTCCCATTCTTGTCAACCAAAAACATTTCAAAATTCCACTACAGGCGCAATATCAGCCATCGAGCATGGTATATTCACACATGTGAAGCTGTATCTATACCTTGATACGGGTTAAACCCAAAAGGCCGGCCTTCTCGTTCTTCAGCCATTTGTAAACTTCGTTGGCGCTGTCACCATTGACATCTGATTTCTTCATCAGAGGAAAATTTACGCCATAGTTGAGGGAGCAAAAGCTCTGGATCTCTTGATCAGAGCCTGGTTCTTGTGAGCCGAACTGAGAGATTACGAGTATCAATGGATGGATTGGCAGGAGGATGGACAACATGCCTGGTTACAAGGGAAACCTAGAATAACTAGCCCTTTGTCCTTGTACTTGTCATACAGGGCCTGGAGTCCACGATACTGAGATGTGAACCCGCTGCGGGTGGGAACGAATACATATCAATCTAACGCTCCGAAACTATCACCTACCACTTGGACGCAACATTCACAATCAGCACCGTCTTGTTCTGCAGGCTTGCAAAATCGTACATCTCGCCATTGGGAAGTTCAGCTTTCAGAGAGTAGAAACCACTTGCACTTGTCATCACGGCAGTGGAGAGGGTGACGTAGGACGAGGGAAGATTTGATGATGGGAGGATTGGCCTGGTGATGGAGGTGATCGAACGTGACGAGCTGGATCTCCGTGGTGCGATATTGGAGAATGCTTTGATAAGAAGACTAATTCGAGGCGTGACCTGCCGCAACATGTAGTCAGCACTTAGTGGTCGGCTTACTAGAAAACCTGGAGAGAACGTCACGTCACGTTTCAATCAGCCCATAAACTTTGCCCACACTTCTTTCCCTTTTATAAGATATTTTCTGATGATACTCCCCCTGATGTTGGGCCTCCCACGTCTTAGCATTAATTTACTTATTGAATCCGGAAAGAAAGAGAACGTCGCACGTGATAAACTGAACAGAAATCATTTAACATTGTAGGCTATTCAGTCGTTTTCGGTCGTTTGATAATGAGGGAATCTCATGGAAAATATGCCGAAGTTCAGTCAAATTCAGTTCCAAATGACTAATCATAATCGAATCAGGTCTTGATTCGTATTGATGCATGAAAAAAAACCAAATTCCATCTTCTGCACAGTGGATGACTGACTTCCTGTAGAGTTGGTCAAATATGGTTCCTGTAGCACTATGTCATCTGCAACTAAACGTGTGGGCGAGTAGAATTGTACAGGCTCCTTATACACGTCATCAGTGCTTGTTGGGTGCTTGCACAAACGTACCAAAGATGCAAAGCATCTGTGCACTACACCATAGTTTGCCCATATCTTGGTTCTAGTGAGGTCCAGCGTGTCAGGATCCTTATTGTCCACAAGCTCGATTTGAGTGTAAGTCCCGGTTGTTATCAAGACAATGACATCGTACCATCCACTTCGAAGCTCGAGCGCCGGCTCGTGTATTGATCCAGAAGGAATGACCATTGAACAATGTCTGGCGTGGTCTCGTCACAATGGGTATCTCAAGTCACAATCCCGTTTGATGCGTATAGAAAATATATAAATATGAGAATGGATGAGACGACTCCCAGCACACCTCCTCTCCCCTGTATTTTATATTTAACGAAAACCCATTTCCACTGTATTCACTGAAACCAAACCCTATACATTCCCAAATTTTTACGCCCACCATCGACCTCATCGACCTCATCTCTCATGGACGTATTCAGTGACTTCTCCCTCCCTACGGGCACACGAGTTGCCCCTTCATTTACTGAACCTCCTTCAGGAAGCGAGGGCCAGTTTATGGGAGTCCCTGTTGATGCTGAGCATGGCGATCCCACTGCTGCAATCGCGTTATGTATCATTGCTTGATTTCCCTGTGCGTTTCATTTGTCCAAGAGTAGAGCTGTTTAACTGAAGCTTCTCACAGTGAAAACGTATCTCATGATTTTTTAAGACTGACGAAGCGACACGCCTTGATCTTGTTTCCATATTCCACCTGTCCTACCAATGTAGCTTGTAGATTTCTTTTACGACGTTCATGGATCAGTATTCGTTGTAACCTCCTATTAAACTTGATGTATTCTTTGTTGTGTCCGCTCCTTTCGAGCTCTTATTATTTTTTCAACGTCAATGTCAATCGTAAAATTTGACTGAGTCCTTCATTCTGTTCTTGTCCAAAGTTATGAGTTGGTCTTCAGTCTATCGAAACGCTTGTATATACATCATGAATCTACTCCAATGGCCCTTTCGTCAGATACGAAGCGTGTTGTGAGGTGCCATAAAAGTCGAAGTACTAGTTTGAAAAGCTAATGTTCATATCATGGCATAGATTCTGATGTGAAGTGGCCTGAGTTATAACGAAGCAGTTTGGGAGCTTGGACTTTCACAAAAGAGGATGATTTAAATGAAAAAAATGATTTGCGCTTGGCAGACGATATAGACG
>Ga0153992_100216_pt1 | contig 15882 bp, 11 predicted proteins | sample TSNC076MetaG_FD_104683 | JGI IMG/M metagenome (GOLD analysis project Ga0153992, IMG submission 104683) | Attine ant fungus gardens microbial communities from North Carolina, USA - TSNC076 MetaG | ecosystem: Host-associated > Fungi > Mycelium > Unclassified | place: USA: North Carolina, Lumber... | reverse complement strand
TTCCGGGGGAAGGCACGAACGAGGTAACAAGATACAGCTTCAGGGGGTTCGGGGGGATGTGACCCCTGAAACTGAGTTCTGAGTCTAATAAAAGAAAGAGTCAAAAGAGACTGCTATGACTCTGTTTATTTACTCTAAAGGAAGTGAAGTGACTTCCGGGGGAAGGCACGAACGAGCTAACAATAGAAAGCTAAGGGGAGGAGCTCAGAGGAAAGAGGCAGCAGAATCTAAGCTAGTTGCATGCGGGAGTATTCTGAATTGTAAACTATATATAGGCCTAGGCAGTTTAGTTTCCCTTGTATAGTTGCCCTTTCCGAAGTTAGTGAGCCTAGCTCAACCGTTGGGAGAGGCAGAAGCAGCAAGGCCTCGTCAGCAAGATCTTAGTCAACGGCATCTGCCAACAAACAAGTCTTTTACGCCAAGAAGCTCTTCTTCAGTTCTGCGGAAATAAATTGCTTGATGAGATAAGTGCGGGTATTCGAAAGTTTCCATTGCATTTCCAATCTTTTCATTCATTGATACAAAAGGATACAAGTGAGTTACCGAGTAGCATTCGATTGGTTCTTCTATATCTAACTAAGTAGTAATCTTCTTTCTTTAAAACCCATCTCTCTATGATCGAGCCGGTAAACGAAAGAAAAACATAATATTGATTTAGGCTAGCGCTTGCCGTTGCCATTGGTTCAGATCTGATTGAAGCACAGGCAAACCAACTCACTCAATTCACTCATCGAGGAGTGCCTCAGCCAGGGAAAGTTATTCTACAGCCCCCCATCCTGCTTTTCTAGCGAAAGGAAATCCATTGACAACACGACTTCGCTCTGCTCATCCTTATGAATTAAAAGGGGCGGATTTCACTTTAGTAGAGCCTTGGTTCGTTCTTTGGTTATTTACCGTAACCGGAAAGATCTACATAAGCTCTTACGGAATTGAGATAGACTGGGAGTTCGAGGATCAGACCTTCGTCCCAGCCAGAACTCGATCTACGGCAGAATCCCAACTGTCCAGAGGCACTGCAAGGGCCGTGATCGGCAGAAGGGGAAATCACCCTCTACCTGCTTCCATTGGGACTTCATTCTGCAACCCGGGGGAAGGGAAGTGGACTGCCATTACCTAGTCGTCTTCAACCTATTTTGAATTCTCCTCATCCTTTTGGAACTTGGAAATCTCTGATCGTAGGGTTGCTGAACAGTATAGATCTATCCTTGATGATCTCGGTGTTGAGATATCTGACTCTAAGAGTCTTGTATCCCACACCGGATGTCTGGTTTAGCAGTCTGACCTCAATGTCTGGCTTTCCTGGTTTGGTTATCTGTTAGCTCCTAGCTCTAATTGAGTGGTCGGATCTATCCTATCTGAATCTGACGATTCTGAATATTCATATTTTCATTCATTCAATTCATAGGAAGGAAGTGGTGCATTTATTGCTAATAAAAGGAGTACAAGTACCCGCGGAAAGAAGGATCTGACTTTGCGGTTTCCGCCTAATCAAATAAGAAGAAGGATTTCAAGTCTGGGATCTAGTTTTTGGGTGTCAATCAGCGTGAAAGCTTAATCGCCCTTCTAGCTCAATTCAATAAGGACTTCTTCAATCCGCCATTCCTTGCGACTGGTCCCAGTAAAAGGAAGACCAACCAGCTCTGATTGATTGGTTTTCGGATTCAGCTTTGAACATTTCACAACAGATGATGTCAAAAGGTTAGGATGAATGCCGCACCTATACTGGGAGGAATTTATTGTGTTTGTTCATGGCAAGGTAACAGATTCATGAGACTGATTAGGCTCAGGATTGAAGACTAGCCGAAAGGCAAAGCCAAATACCAATTATTCCACTTTCAACTACCAGCCAAGCAAGGAGTTGATGCTGCTCGAACTTCTAGTGATTCTTACCTCTCTTAAGTGCCATTGTAGGACCTATCCTATTTTATAGTTCCATTCCAGTTGTAAGTCTTTCGATGGCAAGCCAGTATCCTACACTCTTAGGAAAGCGATAGCTTGAGCTCGACCAAAAGGAAGAGGAAATAAGGCAAGCCCGCAAGGAAAGCCACAAGCCGGCATTCAAAGTAGAAGCAAGCGACGGGCAAGCTAGCAAGACAGTGAGAAAGGCCAGTTTAAGTAGGCAAGGGAAAGCAAGTAAGCTTCCTGTGAGCAAGCTCTACCAACAAGCCTGTGAGCACGAGAGTGAAGCAAGGGCGGGAAGGGGGCGCATACTTACCTTAATTGGGATGTCAGATGCTTTTATATGTTTGCTATGCTTTCTTAAGCACTCAAAATAGAATAAGAGAAGAAAGATCGTAGCGAATTGAAGGATTATAGCTATGAGTTAGTCTATGATCTACTTGCTGCTATTATTATTCATCGAAATTTGCTTGGGAGAAAGCTTCCACTCATACGTAATCTTGCCTAAGCGCTTGCTGGATTGACCGCAGCATCAAGCTTCCAAAGGCAAGCCATCCATTGTTCGTTTCCTCTCGCTTTGCTCGAGTGAACTGTCGTTTTCTTGCAGCCAATCCAGTGATCAAGCCTGTATCAATCAGTACTTCTTTCTTAGGAACGAGGGCTGGGCAATCTTTTACATCCAGTTCCAGTAGTTGCCTATTCATAAGCAGTGCTAAGAGAATCCCCTCCATTTGGAGTGTTTTTTTAAGCCGGAGTCATCTAGTCAAAGTCTGCAATAGGAAAACCCTGCATTCGATCCAGTTTGAGTTCTCATTGGAGTGGAGTCTCTTACTCTTACCAGGCCAGTTTTAAGCCCTTCTAGTTACCTTCCTTCTGTCAGCGATCTAGTTTGAGTGGTAGTTCCAGCCGAGGGAAGAGGTGAATACGAGCCATTAGGAGAGCCTTACTTTAAAGCTAGTGAGTTGGAAAGCAGTCCTTTTTTATAGCCCTTCGCTTCCTAACGAGTGTACCGAACGTAAGGGTCCAAACCAAACAAGCTAAGGGTGGGTGGCTCAAGAGGACTATCTGTCTTCTTTTTTTCTAGCCTATATTTCATACATTTAAAGTAGCCTTACTGGGGTTTTAGTTGCAGTTCCCTCCTAACCATTTCCAGCCATTGGCCATCCAGTTGGAGTAGATAGCCCCAGGAGAAGTATAAGTCCCTCACCGAGTAGAAGTCTTTTTAGTTGTCTCCCGCTGCGCCCCGGATTGGAGGAGTCTTTCAATTTAAAGCAGGAATTTTAAAGCCAGCCAGTTTCATGGGTAAGTGCATCCATACAATCCTAAAAGAAAGTCCTGCTACCTGCGAACCATTGCCAGTTACCGGTGGCCCATACGAGGTTTCCAGGCGAGCTTCTCTTTTAGCTAGTTCCCTGCCAGAAAGCAGTTCTCTTACGCAAGCCAGGAAAGCCAGTCTTCGTCTTTCTTAAAGCCAGTGTTCGTCGTGCTTCCATTCGATAACCATATCCATCCGAGTTTTTGTAGTCATTTCCATACGAGTTTCGAAGAATGCTTTTCTTTATAGTACTAAGGGCTATACATATAGTTGAAATGGTAAGTTTATCCAATTACAGTATGAGTTGCCCTCTATCCCGTGGGACTTCTGTTACATCCCGTGAGACTTTCCTTCCAGCGATTGAGCCTTCCCTGTAATCAAGTTCATTCAATCAAGTTCCACCAAGCAAGCGGGTAGGTGTAACGGTATTTTGTTTACCACCCAGTCAATTTCTTTCTGTCTCTGGTAGGGCTCTAGCTAACAGATGGATATCTTTACATGGGGTTTGAGTTGCTGGCGCCTTACATGTCGTTGGAAGTTGCCTGCCAGCCCGACCAGCTGGCCATACCATAGTGTGAGTACCAAAAGCTCTAGTATCTCCCAAGTCCGCAGTCTTTTCCAAGCCAAGGCAAAGATCAAGAGCTGGGGCAGGCTAGGGTAAAGGCCCTAATATGAGATTTCCTAAGTTAATGTTCACTTTCTCATTTTAGAGTGCTTCTAATAAAATATCTATAGGTCTATCATCTTCTCCTAATAGCCGCCTAGTTCTAATAATAGTAGGGCTAACTAGAGATCTTTCCTTGGCCAGATAGAGATAGATAGGAATATCACAGTAATACCTTTCCTTTAATAACATGCTAACTAGCGTAATAGCTAAAGAAGGGCATAAGGAATAAGTTTCATACCGAGCATACGAGGCATACCTGTAAGACCTTGGCTAAAAGGCCTAACGTGGCTACTTTTTCTATCCTAGCGTCCTAGCGTGTCTAACGGTCTAAACGAGCTAAACGGTCCGAAGCAGTTTCAGATGCATTTCGAGTCCTATTTTAAGGCATATAAGCCCATGGAGTTCTAATGCCAGTTCCCAGCGATCCAGTTAGAGGAGTGGCAGTTGTGGGAATAGCAGTCTTTTTATTTATTTCAATAGACCCAGTATCCATATTTGTATAAGTTCCAATAGAGAGATTCAAAATAGTCCCAGTTCCCTCTCAGGCAGGCTAGTTCTCTTCTCAGGTAGGCCAGAAGTTAGAGTTGCTTTTGGAGCAGTAGTTCCTAGCGCCTGGCCTTTTCTTAGCCGGCTAGTAACTCCGTTCCTATAGTAAGCCGGTTACATAGGTGTACGGTCCAGCCGAGTTAGTTCCCCCCCCACGCAGTCCTTTTTCAAAGAGGATAAGCAAGCAAGCCAGGGAAGTACTCTTGGAATATGGGTTACCGCCATTAGGCACTAAAGAAAGTCCCAACCCCGCCTATATAATCTTCCTTTCTGTAAGCCGCAGTCCTAAGGACAGTGCCTGTTGGAGTACCCGTTATAGTTTGAGTGCTAGGGTAATATCCTTAAGTAATTCCCGCGAGTTTGTGGCCAGTGACACCATTAGAAGAGAAGGAAGCACTATTTCAAATGAAGGGGCAAGCCAGTGATAAAACTAGTTTAAGGAAAGTCCTACTTCCATTCGATACAGCTGAGGGAAGAAGTTAGATCTCTAGGCGAGAATAAAGAATAAAAGAATAGCTATAAAGCCTGTTTTCTTGAGGATCTTTAGAAAGTGATCAAGCCAATAGAATACTCCTACACTCTTAGGCAATCCTGCAAGCTTGCAGGTTATAGGCAAGCAGTAATTCTTATTGTAATTGCAACTTTCATTTCATCGATTGGGAGTTATCTTGGAAGTTTTAGTCAAGTTTCCAGCCTTTCGACCAGTCCTTCCTCAGGTCAGTCATGGCGGGCCGGGGAAGAACTACTTTTTTTATTTAGTTCACGAGTTAGCAAGATCAATAAATAGGGAAAGAGCGAACTTCCTTCTTAGGCCTATCGTGAAAGGTCTTCTGCTCGATGCTCGTACAGAAAAGGAGCCTAGCCCCCTTTCGCTCGCTGCCGGGTTTAAGAATTCCTTAGTAGCTACCCCACCCCCGCCTATTTCTTTATTTAAAAACAGCATTTCGCTTTGCTCAGTCCTCTCTTGCTAGACTGGCTACCTATGCCCATTGGTGGATTTCCCCTACGCGCCTTCGTTGAGCCTAAGAAGAATAGGGATTTCAAGTCCGAAACCCAAGGTCAAGTGCCCAAAAGGGGGAGTGAGTTCCCGCAGGTCATTTCTCTTATGAGGCAAGTCGTTCTAGTGTTTTAGAGCACAAGAAGTTGCTGAAGAGCGAATAAGAAGGGGCTTCCAACTGGAATCGATGGCGCATGGCCAGGAGGCAACCACAAGCAAAGGCTTTTGGATTGGAAGTCCATCTCTTCTATGCAAAGTAAGTTTAGAAGAATCTTTCGTTTCACGCAGATCATGTACTCCTCCATTATCATCATAATCACATGCCATAATACGTAAAAAACCCTGCATTTGGTGAATTTGTGGCCTGAGCCCACTTCACCCCGTCTTGTTCTCTCTTCCCCCATCTTCTTTATCATAATCTGCGCCTGCCCGCTCCCTTGACCTTGACAGTGAGTAAGGATTAGAATCAGGCCTTGAGGCACTAGCAATCGATCTCACGCCCAACAATCGATCTTAACAAAAAGAAATTGTGGTTCAAGCCCTATTCTTCTTAGGCTGTAACGGATCGAGTGTGAAAAGGCCCAATCGAATGGAAGCCCCAGGTGGAAGTACAAGATTCGAAAGAGTTCAAGAATAAAAACCTCGGGTCTGTCTTCCCTTTCTCTTCATTTCAATTCTCATTCGCTCGCTTTCGTTCTCAATAATTCATATATATAGTTGTAGTTGTTCTCTTTCATAGCTCAAGCTTGTTGGCTGGACCCGGTCTGTTGACCCGCTTGAAGGTCTGCTCTTTTTCTCTTGCTCATAGGAAGGGGTTTAGGCCTTGAAAGAGAGCTTGTTGATGAAGCTAAGGTGATTTGATGTCAGATGCCGCCAACCACCGTTTTGCCTATATAAACCTAGCCTTAAATTCGATCTTGAGAAAGAAGCCCTTGGTTCGAAGTTGAGGATTCAGAGCAGATCAACTCCTGGTTTGGTTCCGCAGCTTCTATAAAGGAAGATCTTCACGATCCGGTTGACTCATTCATAAGAGATAGGAACGCACAAGCACAGGCGAGAGGGAAGATTCACTTCTGACAAGGGATTGGCTAAGATTTTAGATTTGCTTTTGTCTCTCCCATTTCTGTGACCAAAATAGCTTTGACTTATTCGACTAGACGGGGAAGGTCTGTCCCTTCTCCACTGGAAGAAAGTAGATGATCACGTAGAGCGAATGAATCAAAGAAAGGGAAACTTCTCCATCCCAGAAAGCGGAGTGACTTGTTGAATCTTTGAATAGAGAGCCCCATTAACCAGACAAGCTGGAGGAGACAAGCTACCTCACAGAAAGGATGACGAAGGGCCAGTTGACGCAGCAAGCTAGAGCTATGAAACCGACCCTTTCTCATTTAACTCGTCGGATTATGAATGAGATATTCAGACGTCAGCTTGAAGGCTAAAATTCCGTTATTCTGTCTAGGTTCCTTGTTGCAAGGCCGGGTTTAGGCGTTTTAGGGCCTTTGAAACTGCCTATAATGGGGGGTGAGATGCCTTAAACTCGAGGGTTGGATAAGCAACCCTGGCCAAATAATCACTATTTCGATTGAAGCTCTGCCGCGGTGACCCAATTCTCAAATTGGAATATACAGATAAGCGAGAATGCCCTTTCTGACAGGGCTGCGTCCTCACGAATGCCAAACTTCGTAGCTCAGCTCATCTGGGATGACCAAGCTCCAGGGAGGTTTTTGGTTCTGGGGTTGGAGATGAAGTAAAATCCGAGTTGGATCAGCTTGGATAGGGATTTCGAACTCTAAGAAAGGCAAGGCAAAATGCCAATTCTTCCGAGAATCCTTTATCAAAAGCCTTGTTTTGGGCATAACAAGCCCTGCCAACCGTTGACTGGCATCTCAATAGAATCTATCGAGGAACCCGGTTTGGCTTCAATTGAGCGATTTCAGCAATCCAAGCGGCGGGTGGAATGAGTCCCTCCTTTCCAAACTTGCTCGCTTTGCTGGTTTTAGGCTCTGAAATCGATGTTGTTGGCTGCCAATGGAAGAATTTATCTAGATGAGCCAAACCGGCGTTTTGTCTATAGGTTCCTTGACTTCAATTTGAATCTTAAGAAAGTAGCGAAGGGGGAAAGCCACCAAAGAAGCCTATGAGATGGATCCGGGCTAGCCGAGTTGTCGGGTTCTCAGGGATTGGCTTTCAGGCTTGAGCTTGCATGCGCGGATGCGATTTCTGCTTTTTCTTTGACTGGTATAAGGCCCCGGAAGCCACCTTTTGGGCTGCCAATGGAAGATTTTATCTTCAGGCTTCGAACAGATATCTCTCAGTAAACAACCTCTCCTTATAATTGAGAATGGAATCTTTAGAAAAGAGCCCTCGGATCTCGGATAAAGGGAAGGGTGGCAGTCCATTCTTCCAATTCAACGACTAGGCGTATGCTCAGAACGAGCAAACTGGAGGAAAGCTGGGATTGTGAATGAAAACAGCCGCTCTCTTATAAAATGCCCGAGAGAGCTCATTTCATTCAGGGATTGCCTCAAGAGAGGACTTCAAAGGCTTGGCTTGAGGTTGAGTCTGCTGCTTGAGATGGAAGTCCGCTAGTAAGAGGATTAGCTTCTAGAGTTGTGATTGCGCTTTCCCCCCATAGAACGCGGGGTAGTCGCTCTAAAGGGGAAGCTTGATGGCAGTGTGGAGGACTAAGGATAGAAAGAAAAAAGGTAAGGAATAAGAGAAGGTAGGTGCAAGTGAATCGGACTAGGAGCGAATGCTTTCATGGTATGTTTTTGGGTTTCGGTAGCGAAGATGAAGAGGATCTGTCTTTGATCATATAGATGTATAAAGCAGCTCTTGCTATAGTCGACTTTCCCTCTTGGGTGAAGCTCTTGTGAAAAAGGTTTCGGTGCTTCGGTTCGGTTGACCTTTCTTTGCTTTGGCGATATCCTATTCTAAAGAAGAAGATCCCGTCTGGCTTTCTGCTTTCAAAGCTTTCACTAGGGTGAGGAGTCGGCATAAAGAGGTCTTTTCTCTTTCCCGTGCTCGATGGGAAGCGTAATGAAGAGCCTACTTTCGTACTCAAGGGTTGAGACTGTCCTTCTGATATAGAATCCGAGACTCTTGAATCTGCTGGTCTTGCTGCTGCTCTCTTCTCCGCGAATAGGCCCTGCGCTTAGCTCGACTCGATCAGCAGTAGATTAGGTAGAGAAGATAGCTGTAAACGACTCCGCTCTTGTTAAGCTGGTATTTCATACCTGTGCTATAAATGAGCAATGCCCGGACCTTGCTCCAGGATAGAGAAAGAGAAGAGAGATAGGCTCTTCCGTCTGTTGTCACAAGTCTTTTTTACTCAGCCGGGAGTGAACGAGATTCTGATTCAAGTTTCTAGAGTCAGTCTCAGTAGCTAGGACTGGTAGCATGCTTAGAGGAATAAGCGATGCCATTGAATCTTTTGTAAGCGCAGCTATTGGACTTCTTTTCTTGGCACGAACGGACGGTATAAAAAAAAGAAAGAAGTCGAAAATTTGCTTTCCTTTGCTAGTGAATCTGCTCTTTGAAAGCTTGAACGTAGCGAATGGGATATAAGTCAATAGCTTCCCTTTCTTGGTGGCCTAACATCCTATTATAAAGGACGGATCTCTCCCTATTTCTTTCGGAAAATGCTATGGCCACGAAAATCGATTCGAGATGAAGGGCCTAGAAAATGAAAGGGGAAGAGCAAAATGCATATTGATTATCCCATCCCGAAACATACCATAGAAAAATAAGAAGAACTTATACAGATTTATTTTTAAAAAGAAAAGATGTTATGAAAGAATTTTTCGAATATCCCCCGCTCTTAGCTCTCAAGTGAGGGAAGGAACCCGAGGGTATCCTAATCTAATAAAGGAAAGGTAGAACCATAGCCAAGAAAATCACACATCTCCTTGCTAAGAGGTAGCTGGCAAAAGGCTTTAAAAAATGCTCCTTAACTAGAAAGCTACCATTTTTATAGTAAACTAGCTGCCATTGCATTGAAAGAAAGCAGAGGAAAATTCCGTAGTTAGTAGTTAAGTTAGTCTTCCCCCATCACTAAAGTCCTGCCCTGAGAGTTAGAATAAAATCATTCAATGCTCGGTACCAAACCAAGGTGCGTAGCGCTCTCTCTCTTTCATAGTCAAGATGTGCCCGTGGGAGGAGACTCGCCTTATTCTTCTGAGATGGGATGACGAGAATATGCTCTGCAGATGTTTTCAGGAAGAATAGAAGCCGGTCTTAGCAAGGAGCGAAGGGATGAAAGGGGCGAAGGCAAGAGGTCTAGGTCTTTGCTGCCTGATTGACTGCTTCAAAGCTTGAAGTGAGGAATAGGCTGCACTTTGACTTTGATTGAATCAGAAATTCACTTTTATATAGAGGAAGATGAATTGGCAAAGATAGACTGCTCGTCCGTTGCTGGTGAGAGCCCACAAAGAACCTTATTTTTCGATATACCTTCTAGCCAGGAACTGCGGGAATGAAGACAGCAATCCTATAAAATGAGTGAACAACAGCCTTAAACGATAGGGGGACTGCCTCCACTTCCCTTAATTTGTTGAGGAGGGGGCTTGACTATATAGGGCTGCCCTTCCTCTTGATAATCGAAAGACTTCTATTTGTAGAATAGGTTACTTCCGGATGAGGTTCACCAGAGGATAGAGATTTTGTTCCGTAAAGATCCACCTTGAAATTGTCTTCCCAAAGCCCTAAACAATAGGTTTCATCAGAGAATGCTTCATCATCAAAAGGAGTCGGAACCAGAAGACGTCTTAACACGAATCTTTGGGAAAGTGGCCACAGCAGACCAAGCACAAAAAGAAAAGAGGTTGCCGAACTCAAAGAAGAAGCTCCCCAGAGCTGGAAGATGGAGGGCAAGCCACTTTCGATGAACTAGTATAAGTGAACGAAGCCGGGTACAGATCAAGAAGCCGGGCCAACCTGCGTCTTCAAAGAAAGCCTATTTGATTAGCTTATTTATCTAGTCTGGAGAAGACTTTGAAGGAAACCATTGCTGATCTGCAGAAGCAGCTTTCCCAGGCTCAGTCAAATACCTCTTTGATCACGGAGCAGATCTTCCAACCCTTTCACAATTACAGTCAAAAAGCTTTTAGCACACCTTGTACCGCCGCCGGAATTGGTTCTTGTCCCACTTCCTTCTTTTTTCCGAACATTGAGGCTGAAGACTGCCTTCTTCGCCTAGTCGGGCCTAAATGGAATAGAAAACAGGCGAAACTCGAAGAAGCGTGACTCTACCGCTTAGTTAAAAGGGCCTATCCAACTCGATATCAAAGCCTTCTATCCTTACAACCGATGACAGAGGTCCTTTTTTTAACATCCATTTCCTTATTCTCCAATGATTATGAGAATACCGCTAGCTATAGAGCCAGGTAGTAGCTATCTATAGTCCCTACCACTAAAATAGATAGGTCTTCCAGAAGCTCGTTTTCAGAGTCATATTAGTAAGAATCAGAACTTGCATACCAAAAGGAAGAGTCTATCCTGCCCAGCCTGAAAGTTCATAAGTCCGGAATCTTGACTTCGAGTTGGTTACCCGCAGGAGTTCCCTAAAACAAAGAACGGATTAGCAGAGAATCTTTAAGTTGCTTCTGCGCTTACGGAGATCTTTCCCTCAGGGGAATACGGGCTCAGACCAAACGGGCCTAGAGAAATAGTTAAGAGTTCACTTGCTTCTCCACCTGCGCCTTTATTCCCAGTTCGATCGGTACTGGCTCGGAGAGCTACTTGATTGGTTAGCGTCTCCCTCTCTTTTCTGAAACTGGCCTGTTAGCACAACACAAGCGAAGGTTAGAGATTCGATTGAGCTAATAATGGGGCGAGGATGCTTCCTTTGATACTTCCTCCTATGCCTCTGTACCGGGGGGCAAGGAAGCTCGCTAGCTCGAATGCTCTAATGCACTGGTCGGAGAAGGAGCAAGGCAAGCCCTAGGCAGGCGTTATAGCTGTGAAGGCTGGTTTCCTTCGTTCTTCTTTCGATAGTTCGAGGAATAGATAGGTACAAGAGGTGAGCGGAAATCTATTATTAAACTATCTGCCGCCTTGCGGGGTGAGAGGAGGGCTTCTCTTTGTGTAGTTGTAGTTTCATTCTCTCAGCCCCTCCTATTGTTAAAATTAACCCGATCAGCAAAAGAAGCCAATTGTCGACAGGACCAGGACTAGGACTGACGGGGAAAAGCAAAGGGCAGAGCTTTGCATGCTTGCTTAGGGTATAGAACGGGGGCCCGCAGATCAAAGGTTCAAAGCGGATAATTCTTAAAATAAGGCGATAGAGGTTGGTTTCCTGAAGCAAGACCAAATCTGGATCAACTACTTGACTTAACTCCTAGTACTGATTGAGCCTACCTTCGCACACCCCCCGTTACTCTTTAGGGTCAACTCGGACTGGTTCGGAAAGTTCGATTCCTATCTACCGTAGGTCTTAAAGGAGTCTTTTTCTTTCGTAGCCCATTTCCTGGGCGTTATACCTCCTAAAAAATATTGTAGTAATTAGAGTCTTTATTTTTTTCCCATAACATAAGAAAGTCAATCGTTGCACAATCAGATAAAATTACTACATTCCAGCCGGGGTGAAAGAGCTGTCATGAGCCGGAGGAATGGATAAATAACACCGGCACCTGCTAAGTTTGAAAAAGCCCAAAGTCTCTACTAGATAGAAGATACCCCGTATTCCCAGGCGACATTCCTTTCCTAACCGGAGAAAGGGACAAGCCCAGTCAGTCGCGATATTAGGCAAAGTGGAAAGCTTGTAAAAACCCTCTTGGACGGTAATAAACTCGTACATTATAGTTTTCACGGCATGAACATACAGAATTTAGGGGGCAGGATCCCTCTATGTAGTGGTCGGCCTTGACGAAGCAGAAAGGCCATCAAAGGGTAAACATCACCAAGTACAAAAAGCTCATACCAAGCAGAGCTTTATTATATGTGAAGGTTAGCAGGTCACTCGATCCCAGTCCTGTACTTGCTAGTTTCTTATAACCCAACCCACCCAAGACAAGAGGTTAGCCAAGTAAGGAAGAGAGCTTGTTCTTAGTTCTTAGCTTGCTAACTTCATAGTCAAAAGCGTGTTTCATTCCTAGGTCGAATATAGTTCGATTAGCTACGTATCCTTTTCCCGACAGGCCAGTTTCTTTTAAGAAAATTACTAGCATTTCTGAAGTCAAAAAAAGAACCATAACCATAAGCTGCTTCCTCAGTGTGCTCGGTAAGACATTCACCGTAATTGGCAAGTAAAACGAGGCCTCGATGGAGATGATGGATGGGGAGCCCCCAGGAATATGGATAGTGATGGTCTTCAGGCAAGCATCGAGGCACTCTTTTTATATAGAATCGGTCCGGCTGAAGCACTCCAACTCTCCTCGCGCCGCCAACGACCCGTAAGTGGGGAATAGGAAGAGACTTTGGAACCTCTCCTCCCCTTCCTTTATGAGGTAAGCTCAATTGCTTTCTTTCTTACCCGGGTGATGGCCAAGGGAGTGAATACTCGGATTCCTCACATGAAGGGGAAGCATGGACTACCCCTAGAAAGCTCTAAATAACCAAGGGGAAGAGAAAAGTTCATCTCGGTAGAACGGAAAAAATTCTATAAAGCTTTCCTATTTTCACTGAATTGAAGCTGAAGCTAGGCTATTCCTCTAATGTAAGCAGCCACCCTGCCCCGGAGTGCGGTGAAAGGAATCCCTGCCAATTCCTCCTTGCAACGAGCAGCTTTTGAAGTTTATTTCTCAGCCTGGGATGATCGGAAGTACCTGGCATAAAAAAAAAAAAAGACACAGAGCCCGCGTTCGGCAGAGGGAGGATCGACTGCACTCCCTCTATCAACTGAAAGGATAATAGTCAAGGTTACTAAAGCCGATAAGCCGTTGCGCTGAAGCGCTTTAGTTTTCTTTCTAGATTCATTTTCTTATTAAAGTAAAGTAAGGACAATAGTTGGGCGAAGCAAGCCCATGTGTGACTTTTTTCAGCCCGTAAATCGAAGGCTGTTCTTCCCATAAGGGGGATGACGTTATAGGGTTCAAATTAAAGAATCTTATAGGTGGAACTAGACATCGAATAAATATTCGTGCATCTCCTAATCGGCGTTTTCTCATCTGACTTTGCTTTGAATCTCCCCTTTTTCTAGGGCGCTTCACACGAGAACTACTAGAAATAGAAAAGGGGAAACCCCAATCGCCAATCGCATCGACAAAACAACGCCTGGTTGAAATCAAGGATTAGAATCCGTTCGCGACTTGTGATCTAAGATCTCCCAATCGGGACAATCACGAAAGCAAACACCCACTTATTGAGCGGGAAGATCGGGCAGGGGAGAAAGCTTATTGGGTTCTCCAGAACCTCGTAGCCTATAATAGATCTTCCTGGGGTTGGTGACCCCTTTTATTGAAGTCGGGCAAGGGGGTTCTAAAACGAAATCAAAATGGAAGTTCGGATCATCATTTAAGCTACACGTAATGTAGATTACAGGTGTAGGTTGAAAACCAAACATTTTTTTAAGACAAAGTCTGTAGAGGGAGGGCGGAAAGCCCTTGCTTGGCCCTAAGGGGAAGTTCCAAGTCAAGCATAAAACCTAGTTGCGGAAGGCATAGAAATAGGATTGATTCCATTTTGATTTCCTAAACTTATAAATAAAGCATACACATAAGCACCCGAGGATGCCGAATCATCCACTGAGGAGTCAAGCTACCTCTGTTTCATCCGAACCCACCGAAGCATCCAAACCAAAAGCTTCTGTTTCCCCCTAATCTTAAGAATCCGAAGCTTAAGCCAAATTTGAAGCTAGAATAGAGGGGAATAAATGATTCCAGTAGCCAAGCGGGTCTATAACCACAATAAGAATACGCGCAATCCGGGGCATTCCGCAGTTGAAGTTGATGATTTGTTTTCCAATTTTGCGTCTGTGTGAAAAGTATGTAGGATCCGATCCACCTTAAGCTATGGGGCCTGAGCCTATTCCCCAAGCATAGTCCCTAGTACAAAATCCAACGAAGCCTAGGCCGACGCCGAAGCCTAAACTGATGCATCCGAGTCCGCGGAATCAAAAGCAGAACAAAATGCTGTTTCATACGACACATCATAAGAAGCTAGAGATAGCTTTTCAGACGCTAAATGAAACTTGAAAGGTATTATTATCGCTTAGCGCTTGTGCTAAGGAAGCTCCATATGTTGTTATCTGACCCTCTTTTCCAAGCCAAGAAAGCAAAAAGTTCATCCCGGAAGTCGTTATGAAACAAGAAGAAAGGCGAGTGCTGTTGACGAAGGCTTTTTTGAGTTCTCATTCCTGATGGCTTGATTGAAATAGAGTGCTTGGGCTTGCGATTGAGAAGATTCGGATAGAGAGGTCTGTGTCAATTTAGTCAAGCTCGTTTCGCATCCCATGCTTTTTCCCCAGTCACTTTGGGAACACTACTTCTCTGAATCCACCGCATGTTGTACGACTAAGAATGTGGCGCATTTACGACCCCATTGCAGCAGACATTGATATCGTGCTTCGGCATTTTGAAGTCCAAAGGCCAGCAAATAAAACTTATAAGTATAAGTCGATCTGGGGTCCGGGACCGGAACAGAGCCACGAAGCTGCTCCGTGACATTCCAGATGAGTTAAAAGACGGGAATCCCCTCCCTTGACATCCACTCCCCCTAATGAATAAGCGGGAGAGAACCCACAAGCACCATGGCCTGCCAAAAGTCGAATCGTTTATGAAACCCCGTATTTTTGGCATAAAGTGCTTTTCCACTCATAAGAGTTCAATCATCACGAGAAGGTTTTAGAAAACCCGGGATTTTCGCTTAAAGACCGATTTCTCTCCGTAGACTCAGATATAAAAATCGAATCGTTTTGAAAACACCGTATTTTTGGCTTAAAAAGACGCGATTTACGAAAGAACAAGAACAAAGAAGAAGCGGGGAAGCCTTATCACACTAAAAGCACTCTACCAGAGCTACCTTCTCAGACGAGGAAAGCTCAATACCTAGCGGCTGGAGCTAAAGTATGAGGCGTCTGATACAACTACCGGGATAACTAGCTGCCTAGATAGAAGGGAAAGCAACCCACCTTCAAGAGCTACGAGCGCACTAAAGGGAGACCTTCCCCCAGGTTGCCTGGAACAAACTAGCTCCCTCAGGGAAGAGAAAGACCTGAATCAATTACTATATTCCTGACCTTAGCAAGTCAAGAGGCAGTCCTACTAGAGGTCAGATTGAAGACTTAATTCAATTTACCTCTAGTTTATCTATCGATTAGTTAGGGTCTTATGACACCGTCTATAGGGGGGAATCCTTCTAGAAAGGGAACTCCCGGTCAGTTACACAATTAGGGGGATTCCTACTAGCTAGTCGAGAAATGACAACAACTAACAAACGAGCTACACGAGCTACTAGATACTAAGTAAACTGCCCATAAAAGAGCAGAGAGATCGGGGGCTTGCAGGTGGCATACGGAGGAGG
>Ga0153992_100215_pt1 | contig 15882 bp, 17 predicted proteins | sample TSNC076MetaG_FD_104683 | JGI IMG/M metagenome (GOLD analysis project Ga0153992, IMG submission 104683) | Attine ant fungus gardens microbial communities from North Carolina, USA - TSNC076 MetaG | ecosystem: Host-associated > Fungi > Mycelium > Unclassified | place: USA: North Carolina, Lumber... | reverse complement strand
GCTAGTCTAACTGGGAATTGAAGTCTTCTGAGTGGTACAGGCAGTGTTTCTGCATTGGGTGATAGCCTAATTCTTGGAATCAACACAACCTTCCCTGCAAACCTTCTGTCCTTGCTAATAATCTTACACTGGAGCACTTTCTTTCTCACATTCAACACTACCATTCTTGTCCCATTACAAAGTCCTTTGTAGCAACTTAGCCTGAGATGACTTAATTACCCTTCAAGTTTAAGTTAACAAGAAGAACTCAATAGAGTTTTCATTTGATTCTGTATACTACTTATACAACTACTATATAGTCTGTGCACTACTCTCCCACACTTATCATGTGACATTATCATGTGACTGTGACATACAACATTGTCATGTGACACTTTCCTGCACTTCTTTCTTGTATAGTAAGTCCAAATAAGAAAAGAAAAAGAAAGTAAAATAAAATAATAACTTAGCCATTTTACCAAATCATGATATCCTTCTCCTGGATCCAAGTTTCTTAGCAAGATAACTGGACAGCCAACTTTGAGACAAAGTAAAGCAGGAGACAATCTACTAGTATTAAGTTGTTGAAGGAATTCTACAGGATAAGTATGGTGCATTCCATTTTCCTCAGATACAGAGTCCACACTTCTCAGTATATAGACCTCTGTATTTGGTCCTGGATTAAACTGTTGAAGAATAGCTTCATTAATATTATGTACTTCATCATTTCTAGAACAAAGAATAATACAATCCAAAAAGTACTGGTCTTCTTTAATCTCTTGATGGCTAATCCTTGGATAGACTCTGTTAATGAGAGTGTTGAGATCAGCACAAAGTATAGACTAAGGAACTTGAATCATATCACTGTCATCTATTATTGTACCAGTACCAATTTCCAATAACTACTGAATATGATGATTATCAGCTTCAGAATAGCCCAAGCACATGTTATGTCTGAGATAAAAGAACTTGATATTTCTCTACAAATTTCCTCTACAAAGAGATGCTACCACCACTTGTTAACATGTTCCTCTAGGTACAACAGACAAAGTCTGATGAAAGTCTTTACTAAATACCACAGTGATTCCACTAAATGGATAATCATTCTAAGCAATATGTTAATTTAGTAGGTACTAAATCTAAGTTAACACTTACTTCAAGTAAATCTCTAAGATATTGATCAACAGCATCTATAGCATACTTATGCTGCATAGAAACTTCATTTCATATAATAATCTTGGTCTGTTGGATGACTGAAAACATATAACTATTATACTTGAGTCCAGCCACAGAGTTTTCATAAATAGAAATAGGAATCTTAAAGAGTGAGTGAGATGTTCTTCCCCCATCTAACAAAAGAGCAGCAATTCCAGATGATATCATACACAATGCTACTTGTCCTCTTCTTCTAACCTCAGCAACAATAGTATTATAAAAAAAAGTCTTTTCACAACCACCAGCAGCATGAATGAAAAAAATGTGACTCTGATTGTTGGTAATAGACTCTAAGACAGCATTGAAAGTAGTAGCTTGATCAGGGTTAAAGATTGCTCTCTATTTATTCACCAAAGTTGCCATTTTATCTGCATTATACTGCTCAGCCTGTAAGAGAGGATTGGGTATTCTGTAACTCCACTCTTGCTATAGAAGAGATATAGGTGGAAACTCAGCAAGACTTCTTCCTATTCCTACCAATATTCTGTTTAGATCCCAAAGGCTATAATCATAAATATTATCCTCTGGTATCTCTTGGTCAGCTTAGTAGTAGTTCATATAATATAGTTTGTGCTTGATATCATTACATAGTCCAGTTTTTAATTGGTTCCAAAGAATATAAGGCTCAGCCACTTTATCAGTTAGCAAGATCACTTGTTATCAATAGGCAGTGAATGCCCTTAGTGATCACCCTAGATGAATGTTCAAAAAGAACTTAATAGAGTTCTTTGTTGGATTAGACTTCTACTTATACTACTTTTACAGTGGCTGTACTCTTAGTCATGTCCTTCCAGAATGTTCTGTGATCACCTGACCTTGTCATGTGACCCTAGTTCCCACACTACTTATATCTTCAACCCTATTATATATCTTGAGGTTTTGAATTAAGTGTTCAAATGCTTGGGAAACTTTTTTCCTTTTGGGGCTCTCATAACATAGCCCCCTCTTCAAGTTTCCTCATCCCAAGGAATTTTTCCATCAATTCCAGTTCTTATCCCACCTCTTTTCTCTTTCTCTTTTGTACCTCCTTTTTCCCCATCCATATATCAATTTTGCTGTGAACTCCCTTGGTAATTCCTGACTAAATTCCTTCTTTTTTTTTTCTAGCTCCTGTTGCCTTAGTTCCTCAATCTCTTCTTCGTACTCTCTCTCAAACTCTTCTACCAATTCCTTTGCGTTCTCCAAGTTTTCCCTATTTTCCCAAGTATCTTCTTCTACCGTATATCCCTTCCACCTTACTAGAAACTTCTCCTTCCCTTTAACCGTCCTTTTGTTTAAGATTTTTTCTACCTTGAATTCCTCCTCTCCTTCAATAATGACTGGTTTTGGTAGTATCTTTTTCTGTCCCTCTATCTGCAGTTTATAGAGTGGTACTCTACTTACATTAACTACAGGGTGTATTTTAATAGACTTAGGTAGTTCTAATTCTATTGCGTTGCTAGAAACAATTCCCTTGATTTTGTAGGGGCCCACAAAACACTCTGTCAATTTCTCTGATCTTCTTCCTTTCATCTGCCATTTCAAGTCCTTTGTACTTAGTAGTACTAGGTCCCCTACTCTGTATTCCTCTTTCTTCCTTCTCTTTCTGTTTGCAAACTTCTTCATCTCTTCCTATACTTTTCCTAGCACTGCTTTTGCTTTCTTCTAGATTCTCTTTATCCTTTCTGCAAATTTTTCTGCTGCTTCATATTTCTCCTTCTTCTTCCCTCAAATCCTATCCTTGGGTCTTGACCGTAGTTTGCTTTAAATGGCAATATTTTTGTTACTGTGTGGATTTTGTTATTGTATGCAAATTTTACTATTCCTAACCAATCTGGCCACTATTCTTGTCTGTGGTCAATGAAGACCCTTAGATATTGCTCTAACTCCTGGTTTATCCTTTCTGTCTGTCCATCTGTTTGAGGATGATAGGCTGTTAAGAGTTTCATCTGGATTTCCAACAAGTTATTTAACTCCTTCATTATTTCTGCTGCAAACTGTACTCCTCTATCTGATATAATGCTTTCTGGAAATCCATGTAACTTCTATATATGATCTCAAAACAACTTTGCAAGTCCTTCTGCTAATATTTTCTCTGTTGTTGCTATAAAGTACACCATTTTGCTAAAATGGTTGTATACTACTAATATAGTATCATACCCCTGGACTAATGGTAGTTTGGTGATAAAGTCTGCTGAGATATGGCTCCATGGTTTTTCTGGGATTGCATTAGGCATCAGCTTTCCTGCTGGTACTTTGCTTCAATTCTTGTATCTTTGACAAGCATCACATCTATCCACATATCTTTCCACCTCTTTCATTACTCCTGGCTACCAGTAATTTCTAGCAACCAACTCTATTGTCTTCCATCTCCCTCTATGCCCTCCTACTGGAGTGTCGTGGTGCAATTGTATGACCTCCCTTCTAAGTTCTCCTTCTGGTATATATATTTTTCCCTTCTTCATTACTAACCCATCTTCTATTTCCCATTCTTTATCTTTTAATATCTTTATTCCTGCCCTCTTTAGCTCTTCTACTGCCTTTACTACCTTTTCGTCCCCTTCCTGTGCTCTTCTGATCCTTTCTTTCAGGTTTTCTTCCTCTATTATCATTTCCACTTCCCTGATCCATTCTGGATTTATCAACTTCTGGTCCTCATTGTCCTTTTCCACTTCTTCCTACCAGTCTGGTCTCCTGCTTAATCTATCTGCCTTTCCTATGCTCTTTCCTGGAATGTGCTTTAATACAAAATTAAATTGCAATAGGTATAGAGCCTATCTTGCTTGTCTATGGTTTAATTTTTGGCTTGTCATAAAATACTAGAGGTTCTTATGGTCTGTCTAGATTTTGAATTTGAGTTTTGCTCTCTCTAAGTAGTGCCTCCATACTTCTAGGTATCTTATAACTGCCAGCATCTCCTTGTCATGAATTTCATAATTTCATTCCATTGTGTTTAGCAATTTAGAGATGAAGACCACCAGTCTCTACTTGCCATCCTCACACTTCGTTGACAACACTCCCCCTATTGCATAGTCTGAGGTGTCTGCTTCTACTCTCATCTCTCTATCAATATCTGGAATAGCCAAGATAGGTTCTGTAGTAAACACTACCTTGAGTTTCTCAAATGCTTCCTCCTGCTCCTTTTCCCACTTTCATTTCTGCTCCTTCCTGACCAGTACATGTAGTGGTGCTGCTATTTTGGCAAAGTCTTTTATGAACCTCCTATAGTAATTAGCAAGACCTAGAAATTTTTGTACTTCTTTGATATTTCTAGATGCTGGCCAGTTCAGGACTTTTTCTATCTTCTCTCTTTGCATCTCTACTCTCTTGGGACCAATTACTACTCCCAGAAATTCTACTTCTCTCACTTTCTATTTGTACTTCTCTAGCTTTACAAACAGGTCATTTTTCTCTAGTCTCTTTAGTACCTCCTCTACCAGTTCATTGTGCCCTTTTCCATATCTGTGGCTACTAAGATGTCATCAATAAATGTCACTGTATCTCCTTGGTTTATGAGGTCTCTGAACAGGTCATTCATCATTGTTTGAAAAGTAGCAGGAGAGTTTGTTAACCCAAAATATATGACTGTAGGTTCATAAGCTCCAATGTGCATTGTGAATACTGTCTTTCATTCGTTCCCTTCCTTGATTCTGATATTATTGTATCTCCATCTCAGATCCAGCTTTGTGAATACCTTCCTCTTTCCTACTCCATCCAGTATATCTGCAATAAGGGGTAAGAGATACCCATTCTTTATTGTCCACTGGTTTATGTGTTGATAGTCTTGTACTATTCTCCATATGCCATCCTTTTTTGCCACAAAGTGTACTGGTAATGTTTGGGGTGACTTAGAAGGTCAGATATATCCCTTTCTCAACTGATCTCCCACGAATGCCTGTACTTTCTCCCTTTCCTCCCTTGACAAGGAGTACACCTTTTCCTTTTTCAGTACAAACCCCTCTTTCAATTCTATAGTGTGGTCCCAGGTCTTTTGCACTGGCATTCTCTCCGACTCCTTTTTTCCAAATACTCTTTTCCACTTCCAAAACCTTTTGGGTACTAATTTTTTCAATGTTTCTTCATCTTCATCCTTTTTCACCTTCTTTACTTCCTTCTCCTTCTCTTCTTGCTTTCTTCTTCCATATATAGGTGGGCAACATATCATTTTTACTTCCCCTTTTTCCCAATCTATTTCTGGATTATGGGCTACTAACCATGGTATTCCTAGTATCACCTCTGTTTTCCCTAAATTACATACATCCATCCTTGCCCTCTCCACATGTCCTTTGAAGAACATGTTGCACTCTACCTGGTATATTATGGCTCCCCCTGTATTTACCATTCCATCTACATTTCTAACTAACAGAGGTTTCTTTAGCTTCTCTATTTTAAACCCCTTTTCTTGGACAAAGGTTGTATCTATGAATAGGCCTGTTTTCCTACTATCTAGCAGTGCCCTTACTGCTACCTCTTTATGGTTTTCCAGCTTCTCTAGCCCTACCCTTATCCAGACTTCTCTTAGCAGCTGTAGAGTATACTGTATATCTCTTACTCTCTCAGTTGTATTGGTGCAATTGAATTTATTTCCCAGCTTTTCTGAATACAATACACTGTACAAATTATTAGAGGCCAGCTAAAAGCTTACTGTCCTCCATTTTCTTTTGCCAACTCTTATGGTGTTTCCACTACTCTTTCTTTATGCCTTTCCCAACAATTTTTGGCCATATGGCCCCACTTCCCACATACATAGCATGTCCTGTCTTCTCTTCTTCCTCTGTCTATATCCATTGTATTTGGGTCTCTCCTTGGACCCATTTGAGTTCCCCCTCTATTGAGCGTATTTCCTCCTCTATACCCTTCTTCTATTCTCCATGTTATTTGCCTCTCTTTTCTCCCATATGATCCTTCCCCTCTAGGCTATGCATTTCCCCCTGGATGCGCTACATTCCTCTCTAACATTCTCTCTTCCATTCTGCTTTATCTCTGATTTCTATCCAGCCTTACCGCTTTTTCTTGCCACTCTCCAATAGTGGTCGGCGGTTCTTCTGCTTCTGCCAGCTTCCTTCTAATACTTCTATTCAACTCTCTCTTGAATTCTTTGATGAGGGGTCTTCCCTCATAGCCACTCCCTCTGGTGACCTTTTTGAATTCCTGTACATACTCATTGCAGGTCCTCTCTCCTTGCTCAATTGTTCTCAGTTGTTCTATTTTCCTCTTCTCCTCCAATATTTCTCCAAAGTTGTTTCTTATCTTTGTGAACAGCTGCTCTGCCGATTCTACTTCTAACTCTCCCTTAGCCAGCTCATCCAGCAAGTTATCCTTCTATACTTCCACTATTCCTCCTTGTACATATGACAACACCCAGACTACCTGGATTACTGCTACTTTTTCTATCATCTTCATTTTTCTATCTTTCTACTGAAAACTTGAGGTCTTGCGACCTCCACTCTGCTCTCCTGTTGTTGAAGGAGCATGGTGTTGATCTGCTGCTGCAGGGTTGCAATTATGATAAGGAGTTGCTTCTCTCTGGTTTGGAGGGGGGTGGGCACCAAGGGGCATTCTCCCTATTGCTGTTGTTGTTGGTAAGACATTGGCAATAGCAATGGCGATGATGATAATTCCTTGTAGGAGGATGAACAGTCTTCTTTGTCTATACTTATGACTGACTACTGACTAAGAAGGGTAAAACAATATTATTCCTAAGAAGGGAATCTCTAAGCTAGATGGGCCTTTAAGAGGTTACTGTCATTCCCCTGTATAGACCAGTCACAATAAATTGGTAGCATAGAGCTGATAGTGAAGAACTAGTTATAAGCCCACTCAATATAGAGGTCAGGTCTTAGGCAGGGACATGAGCTTTGTCCAGGCTGTCTACCCACTGTCCCTAACTGACAGTGAAGTCCCCTTTACAGCTAGGGCCTGCTATCCAAGATGCTTTCGAGCGCTATGTTCGTTAGCGAGAATAATAAGAGAGTAAGTGAAAATAAAGATGTTGAGGCTGCAAGATGCAGGGTCAACAATAGATATTGAGTTCTTATGTTATCGATAGGCAGTGAATGATCTTAGTGATTACTCTAGATAGATGTTCAAGAAGAACTCAATGGAGTTTTTTGTTGGATTGGACTTCTACTTATACTACTTTTACAGTGGCTGTACTCTTAGTCATGTTCTTCCAGAATGTTCTGTGATCACCTGACCTTGTCATGTGACCCTAGTTCCTATACTATTTATATCTTCAACCCTATTGTATGTCTTAAGGTTTTGGATTAAGTGTTCAAATGCTTGGGAAACTTTTCTCCTTTTGGGGCTCTCATAATATCACTGCTAACAACTAACAACATGCTATTCTAGGCTATATTGCAATTGCTTCCTCCAAGTAAATCCTCCACTTATGATCATCCTCTAGTAATCCTCTTGTCATACATGCCTTCTTGAGTATGACAAACACTTGGCTATTCTAGGTCCTCAGATGTTCCTAACTCTTTCTATTTTCAAATACAGTCAAAAGAAGTCATAAAAAAAACTGCTCTCTCTTGGATGATCATACAAAGTACATTCTTCCAATTACCTTGGAACATTATCTTGGATACCATAACTTAGCTTTAGCATTCCAGGTACAGTGTTGAGAAAACTGCTAGTAAATAAGACCTAAACCATTATTATATACAAAGTTGTAATCAAACCAAGCAGTAAGCTGAGTCTTTTCTACATCTACATTTTGCCTGGCTAATACTTTATTGACAGTCTGGTATGCATGAAAATTGATATAGTGCTCATTGGGAAGATGAACAAAAAGATATTGGACAGCTAGTGAATTTCCATGTATATTAAACTCAGAAATCTTCTAGCAAGCTTTTGTTAGACCAATAAACCAACTATCCAAGTGTACTTTGATCCTATCCTACACTCTACCACTAATCTCCATAGTTGCTCTATTAGGACCCTTGTAAATATACTTGTTGAGATGCTTGACAGTTTTCAATCCAGCAGAGACCTCTTCATTGATATAACAATTAAAAAGAAGAAAAAGTTGAAGACAGTAAGGAACCACATATTGATTGGTAAACCTAGCTCCATTGTATTCAAAAACCAAGCCATTGTCAGATCTAGCATAGAGTGGATAACTGTTCTTAGCTCAATCTGTTCTCTCTCTATAGTCTTTGGAAAAGTCTTTACTATATTATCTATTGACTATACACTTAGCTTGGGGATTGTTGGCACTACATAGACCATGCAACATATACTTGGTAACTTTTACATAGAGAAAAGGATTAAGCTGAGGATCAGGTAGTTAAGCTGAGATCATAGAGTTTATATGATGAGAATCTTGAATATAATCTTGAGGATGAAGAAAGATAAGCAAGTGAATATAGGGAAGATCTCTTTTCTAAAACTCAATAGTATGAATATAAGCTATAGGAATACCAAAGAAACCACTGTCAATGAGTTTGAAAAGTGCTTTTTTTTTTGCTCAAAAACATATGATACAATATTAGAATAATTAGTGGCTGTTTGTCTAGGAAAAAGACTATGAATAATTTCTGGCCACTTAGGATTGGCAATTATGGTAAGGAAGAGATCTGGTTTGTGAAAATATCTGCAAACAGCTACAGCATCCTGGAAAAGCTGGATTGTAAGCCTAGAACTTCTTACATAAGAGAAAGGAAGAATAAGTTTGCATCCCAAAGGTCTAGTATCTTCACTATTATGTCTATCATATATAGCATCATCCTAAAGTCTTTGATAAAGCTCAAATCTAAGAGTGTACTGATGTGTTCTAGCCTAGTTGAGTTTTCTTTACTCATAATTTGCCCATGCATCAACAACAAATTGCTGGAACAACTTTCTACCATAAAAGAGAGGTAGCTGAGGACCTTCCCTAACATATAGACAATAGGCATAATAGCATGTATCAGATACATACTGTGAGTAAGCCTTTTCTTCTCTTTTCTTTGTCTCATATTTTTATCTCTCTCTCTGAGTTGAGCTCCACAAATAGGAATTCTTGGATACTAGCTATTTTTACCCTTGGGAAAGAGCAGAATTTTCCTTGTAAAACCATATCTCTATTATCCATTATATGATATACTCCTTCTTCTGGAATAATAACTGCAATCTCTTTAGCAGTAGGAAGATTATAAGTTCTCTAATCTTGTTGTAAGTTCATATATAGCCTGGTTGTAATCTCCTCTTGTTCCTCTACTGGCTTTTCCTTGATAAGTTCATAGACATGACAGTAATATATGGATGACTATTCAAGAGTATTATTTGGAGGTCTTCTATCACCACAGGATCAAGATTACAATTGTTGTCTCTTCTGATATTGAACTGCTCTTCTATGTCAAGGATATAGATTTGTACATAGGTAAAAGTATGATCACCATATAGTAAAAAAGCACCTGTGAGACGATAAAGTACACCTTGGATCTTGAAACAATAAGGTCCTAACTGTCTAGTAATAGAGTTGTCAATTTTCACTCCTACTGAAGTCATTGTAAATGTTGTATTATACTGCCTGATATTATTATGGAAATTCTTTGAGCAATAATCATCTTCTGTCAAGTGATTTTGTAGAACTCCAGTGAGAGCTTGAAGAGGTAGTAGCTGGATCTGTCCTTGAAAACAACATATGCTAAACTTGGGATGATTGTGATGTGAAATTTTAAGCTTTTCACAGTCAAAGTAAAGTACATGGCAGTGTGGGCAAACAACAGATAGAATACCTAAGTCAATATATTGTATATTGGTTTCTGAAAATGGTTGACTAGCAAGAGGATAAAGAACAGGTTGAAGAATTAGTGGTAGAGCACCACCATCTTCTTCTAAAGTATTGTTCTAACAAAATCCTCAGTAATCAAAGTTATATAAGCAAAATATTATCATACCATATCAACAACTTCATTATTGATTTGGTATATTTGATCATCTCCATCAATGATATTCTGCAATATCTTGTAAGAATTTATAATCAATAATATCAAAATCTATTACTTATTACTGTTTGAATTCTATTAACATTTTCTACTATTATTCTGTTAACATCTTGATTACCATTCTTATTTACCAGTTGTTTTTTATAATCTAGACCATTTTCTCTTTTAATTCTCTATCTATTTATCATTTCATCTATTTAAGCCATTTGTTATCTTTGTAGATCAGCTATAGTATCCTCAAGATTTTGTGGAATATCTAAAGGATTTAAAAACCATCTTCTTTCTCTTTCTCTATTCTCTCTAGGAGCAGGAGTATTTTGCAAACCATTAGCAGAAGATATATGATGTCTTCTTTCCTCTTTTTCTCTATTCTAGACTTGTTATAACATAGCCAAACAGCTAAGTCATTATTTATATTTCTTTTCTTTTTGTTTCATTGAATTAGAAAATCAATAGACATACAAGAAGGAATAACTCAAAAGGGATGCATAGAACTTTATAAATAGAAGTAAATACAGAATATGTATAAGTAGTGTATAGCAATCAAATAAGAACTCTATTGAGTTTTTCTTGTTAACTTGGACTAGGAGTAGTTCTAAGGTATTACAGTCTAAGTTCTTATACTAGAACTCGATTCCTTCATCAGCACTGCTTATCACAGAGCCCTACCACTTCTTATTCTCTTATTTTCCTCAGTATCTGAGTGATACAACTCAGGACCACTACAACATAGCTAGACCCTAGGCTTAAAGGAACTTGATAGTTAGTTAGGAACTATTGGTAGAAGCATAGTACCAAGCTCAGGTATTGTGTCTAAGACCTGACCTCACAATTGAGTGGTATTATATAGTATACTTGTGCCGCTCTTAGTAGAAACCTTGTACTAAAGTCCCATTGTGGGCTATATATGTAAAGGAGTAATGCCACATCCTTAAAAAGGCATTTAGGTTAGAGATCCTCTCCTTGGGGTAATAGTATAACTATATTACTAGGGCAGTAGTAAGTAAGATAGTAGATGTCTAGCTGGATGAAGATCTTGTGCCCTAGTAGACATAATAGTAGTAAGATCATTTCTCATTTGACTTCTCTGGAGATATAGTATCATGTTTCTAGAGTAATATAACTCTCTTATAGATAGAATGCTTGATCAATAGTGTGCCCTTGCCAAATTAAGGGCAGAAATAGAAGATAGAGAAGGAAGAGTATGTTGGGGGTGTAAAATATTTGGGTATCTGGTCTGTAACTACAGAAATAAAAAAGAGAAAGAAAAGAGAAGGTCAATTCCCCAGAATAAATTTGAAGCGATAGTGAGTAGAATAATGCAATATGGAGTAAGGGAAGAGGTAAAAGTGAGAAGGCAAGAGATGATGAAGGAAGTGAAATATTTCAGATGTTAGAGGATTGGCCATCTCAAATAGGAATACCCAAATATTGAGATTGAAAAGAAGAAGAAGAGGTGGCATATATGGCCAGACCACAAAAGGCACAGCAAGAAAAAAGGCCAGTAAGTCCTGTATAGGGAAAGGTGCAGGAATATTGTGGGAAGAAGAGTATACTCCCCAAAGGCGCACTCCTACTAGAGAGAGGATAGATAATGAGGGAGATGGTGGTAATGTATATGGACTGTGGAGGATGCAAAGACAAGGGGATACAGACTTACAAAAATCAGGGACAAGGATTCTTTCTTGAGAAATAAGTAAGAAATGTATGGTATGGCCTATGCCAAGAAGTATAGAACTGGAGAGAAAGAGAAGTAAAAAGAGAAGAGATAACAAGAGTGGAGTATATAAAGTATAGAAGGAGGAATAAAATTGTGAGAAAGATATCAGAACAAGAAAGAAGAAGGATCTTATGTCTAGAATATAGAGTAGGAAGAAAAAGAGAGTGGTGGAACTGGGAAGAAGTGGCATGCCCCATAGAGGAAAATGCATAGCAAGGTAGTATATAGATAAAAACTCCAAAAGGTGCAGTAAGAGAAAAGGGTAAATAGAGAGAAGTAAAGAGAATGTTTAAAATATTGAAAGAAGTATAGCTAGATATTGGGGTAGAAAAGGTGGATATACACAAAGGTATAACAGTAAAAGTGCTCTTGGACAGTGGTGTAACAGAGATGTTTATGGATCAAAAGATAGTAGCAAGACATGGGTTTAGACTACAGAAATTGAAAAGGCCAATAGTAGTCAGGAATATTGATGGAATAAACAACAGTATAGGAGCTATTACCTATCAAGTAGAGATGAACATATACTATAAGAGTCATGTAGAAAAAATAAGGATGAATGTGTATAATCTAGGGAAAACAGACATCATATTAGAAATGCTGTGGTTGTAAGTACACAACCCAGAAATTAATTGGGAAACAGGAGAAGTCAAGATGATAAGATGTCTACTACTATGTAGAAGAAATATAAAATTAGAAAAAGGGAATAAAATGAAAAAAGGAAAAAGAGTAGTGATGCTAGAGAAAGAAAAGGTAGTAAGATAGGTAACAGATAATAAGGAAGACTGGAAAAGAGAGAAAGAGGTTGAAGCAGACCATAGGAAAATTGAGAAGATGGTTCCTAAAAGGTTTTTAAAGTAGAAGAAGATATTTGGGAAGGTAAAATCAGAAAGAATACCAACTAGGAAGATTTGGGATCATACTATAGATCTCAAGGAGATATTCAAACTATAAAAAGAAAAAATCTATCCTCTATCCAAAAATAAAAGAAAAGAGGTCTAGAGCTTTGTGGACAATCAATTGAGAAAGGGGTATATTAGACTATCTAAATCCTCTCAGACATTACTGGTATTCTTTGTGAGCAAGAAGGATGGAAGCAAGAGGATAGTTATAGACTACTACAGTCTAAATGAACAAACCATAAAGAACAACTACCTGTTACTATTAATAACAGACTTAATTGATAACATGGGGAGTAAAAGAATATTTACAAAGATGGACTTGTGGTGGAGCTTCAACAATATAAGAATAAAAGAAGAGGATAAGTGAAAGAAAGTATTTATAATATATATAGGATTGTTTAAACTGACTGTGATATTCTTTGGGATAACAAACTCACCAGCCATATTTTAGGTGGTGATGAATAAGATCCTGAGGGACCTGGTAAATGAAGGCAAAGTCACTGCATTTGTAGATGACATATTGGTAGGAACTGAGATAAAGGAAGGACATGATGAAATTGTAGAAAAAGTATTAAGAAGGCTGGAGGAAAATGATCTCTATGTAAAGCCAGAAAAGTGCATGTAGAAAGTAAGAAAGATTGGGTTTCTTGGAGTTATCATAGAACCCAATAGGATAGAAATGGAAAAGGAGAAAGTGGATAGAGTACTGAGTTAGCCAGAACTGAAAAATATAAAAGATGTCAGAAAGTTTTTAGGCCTCACAAATTACTATAGAAGGTTTATCAAGGACTTTGCTTGAGTAGCAAGACCAATGAATATGCTAACAAAGAAAGATGTGAAGTAGAAATGGGAAGACAAGCAGCAACAAGTATTTGACAAGCTCAAAAGGATCTTCATAACAAAACTAGTATTGGCAGCCCCAGATTTAGATAAGGAATTTAGAATGGAGGCAGATAGCTCAAATTATACAACTAGAGGAGTACTCTTGATAAAGTGCTCAGATGACTTGTAGAGACCAGTGGTTTTTATCTCAAAATCTCTAAGCAACACTGAAAAAAACTATGAGATACATAACAAAGAGATATTAGCCATAGTTGTTTGGAAGTGTGGAGGCACTTCCTAGAAGAAACTACAACAAAGTTTGAAGTTTGGACAGATCACAAGAATCTTGAATATTTCATGAAAGTGCAGAAATTAAATAGAAGACAAGCTAGATAGATCTTATATCTATCAAGATTCAACTTTATGCTAAAACATGTTCTAGGGAGTAAAATGGAAAAGGTAGATAGCTTAAGCAGGAGGCTGGACTAGAAAGTAGGAGTAGAAAAGGACAATAAAGACAAAATATTGGTAAAGCCAGAATAGTTAGAAGTCAGAAAGACAAAAAAGGTGGAAGTAATAGTAGAAGGAGTAGATTTACTAGAGAAAGTAAAGCAGTCAAGAGTAAAAGATAACAAGATAATCAAGGTAGTAGAAGAAATAAAAAAAGCAGGGGTAAAAATGTTAAGAGATGAGAAGTGGAGAGAAGTTGATGGTATTATATATAAAGAGAGAAAGATGTATGTACCAAGAGACAAAAAACTGAAAGTAGAGATTATTTAGTTACATTATGATATACCAGTAGAAGGACATGGAAGATAATAGAAGACAATAGAGTTGGTCACTAGAAACTTTTGGTAGCCAGGAGTTACAAAAGAAGTAAAGCAATATATAGAAGGATATAACACTTGCCAATATAATAAAAACTGTACAGAACAGCCAGCAGAAAAGTTAATACCAAACTCAATTCTGGAAAAACCTTGGACATACATTTTAGTGGATTTTATCACTAAGTTGCCACTAGCACAAGGATACAATTCAATTCTAGTAGTAGTCAATAGATTAACAAAAATGGTATATTTTATTCCTACTATAGAAAAGATATCAGTGGAAGAATTAACTAGGTTGTTTAGAGATAATGTATAAGAACTGTTATGAGAGCCTCAAACAGGAAAAGGTTTCCCACGCATTTAAACACTTAATCCAAAACCTCAAAGCATACAATGGAGTAAGGATATAAATAGGGTAGGGACTCAGTAAGTCAAATCACATAACAAGGTCAGGTGATCATAGAACATTCTGGAAAGAACATGTGACCATGGGACTCTAGGGTACAGCCACTGTAGTAGTAGTATAAGTAGGGCTGCAATCCAATGAAGAACTCTATCGAGTTCTTCTTGAACATCTACCTAGGGTGATCACTAAGAACATTTATTGTCTATCGATAACATAAGAACTTGATACCACATCCAAGCACTGTTCACCTCAAACTCTGCTCAAAATCACTTAAAGGCACAGTTGGCTTCATACCGGCCCCACAAGTGATTTTTCCCACTACACTTACTCCACACCCTTCCTCGCTAGGGAGCACAGCGCTCTCAAGCCTCTTGGATAGCGGGCCCTAGCTGTAAAGGGAACTTCACTGTCAGTTAGAGACAGTAGGTAGATGGCCTGAACAAAGCTCGTGTCCCTGCCTGAGACCTAACCTCTATATCGAGTGGGCTCGTAATTAGTTCTTTGCTATCAGCTCCATGCTACCAATTCATTGTAATCAGTCTACGCAGGGGAACAACGGAAAACCTCTTAAAGGCCTGCCTAGCTTAGAGATTCCCTTCTTAGAGATAGTATTGTTTCACCCTTCTTAGTCAGTAGTCAGCCATAAGTACAGACAAAGAAGTGAGCGTGTTTGTTAACATGGCTCGCCTATATATTAGGATGAAGATGACGGAGGAAGCAGCAGCAAACTAGGTAGCCTGGATATTGTCATATATGCAGGGAGGAATAGCAGAGGCATGGAAGGATAACCTGTTGGACGAGTTGGCCAAGGGAGAGTCAGAGGTGGAATCAGCAGAGCAACTATTTGTAAAAATAAGGGATGACTTTGGGGAGACATTGGAGGAGGAGAGAAAGATAGAGCAACTAAGGACGATTGAGCAAGGAGGGAGAACCTGCGACAAATACATGCAGGAATTCAAAAAGATTACCAGAGGAAGTGGCTATGAGGGAAGGCCCCTCATCGAAGAATTTAAAAGAGGACTAAATGGGGCCATCAGAAGAAAGCTAGCAGAAGCAGAGGAACCACCAACCACCATTGGAGAGTGGCAAGAAAGGGCAG
>Ga0153992_100212_pt1 | contig 15941 bp, 10 predicted proteins | sample TSNC076MetaG_FD_104683 | JGI IMG/M metagenome (GOLD analysis project Ga0153992, IMG submission 104683) | Attine ant fungus gardens microbial communities from North Carolina, USA - TSNC076 MetaG | ecosystem: Host-associated > Fungi > Mycelium > Unclassified | place: USA: North Carolina, Lumber... | reverse complement strand
TTCCCTCCTCATCTGGCATCAAGGACGGAACAATCCACGAAAGGGAAAGTAAGGGGAAGGTGCATTCTATGCTCGAATTGAAGGTAAGGAAGGCAACGGATCCCCCCCAGGATCTGAGCTTAATAGGCAGGAAGGCGAGCTAGCCCCAGTATAGCCAGTCTCTTTCTTCCATTAGGGAGTTCGTTACTTAACTGACTATAAATAGGAAAAGAAGTCAGTCAAACCCGGACTACACTCACGGAAAAGACTGACAGAATAATGTATAAATCCTCTATTTTTCGCTTTTTAGAGACTCTTCAAATTGGGGTTGCAGGAACTCCTTATACATTACATTAGAAGATGGTATTCATTATGGTTCTAGTACCTCCTTCACTTGAAAATAAAGTAGTTTTCACATCCTTCTCTTACTCTTAATAGCAATTATCCCGCAATCTTAGCGGTTATTGATATTGATTTGGAAGGGTCTTCTTTGACTCTCCTTGCATTTTCGAAGTGCCTCTTTTCCTCTCAGATTCGCAATATAACTAGGGGCGATTTAGGCCTTTTTTTCTTCCTATCCCCATTCATGGGTATGTGGGACATATCCTTCAGGCTTCTTCCAAGACTTTCACTTTCAAAGGATGGGTAGCCGCTTTCTTTGGTTGGCCCTAGCGCTACGGAGGAGGCTCCCGTATTCTGTTGTACTACGGGTTCTGGTCTGGTCATAAATCTCTCCATCAGGCTGCTGAGCTTGTCAACCTTAACTTGCAGATTAGTCACGGCATTCTCTCCGGGTCCCAGGTTTTCTTGATCTAAGTCTGCCATTGCTGCTTTGGTGACAGACCGGGTGAGGATTTGATCCCGGGGTGGTAGAAGCTTTTTCTTCTCTTTCTAAGCCTACTCCCTAACGCCATCTTCTGGGTCAGCCATTTAATGTTAGGCATAGCATTCCTTCCCATATAAGTTTGAAGTCAAACTTGGGCTTTCCCTGAAGTTTCAGGTGTCGCTACCCTGGACGATCAGTATCATTTATACATCTCTCCTGCTATGAGAGGTTCTCAGAATCTTTACCGAAGACATACAGCAGGAGAACGGCATTGAAAAGAGCTTTTCCTGTGAAGGTCTGTCTCTATCCTGGGATTTCCTAATGTGCCACAACCCTGTATAAACATACTTTAGTATCCCTCTAGCATATAGCTAGAGAACGACATCGGTTTGACTCTAAAGGTGGACAATAAGGGGGGAGTACTTTTATCTGTATTCTTCTTAGCATCAAACTGTGATTTCATCTCTTTGTATCTCTCGGCAATCTCTCTTTCCTTCTGAGAGAATTTCTCATTGAGAATGTTATTCTCAGTCTGTAGTAGTATTACATCATTCCTTAGTGATTTGATTATTTGTTTTCCAATGTGATCTAGGCTAGACAAGTCTTTGATATCAATTGGATCAGTATCCACCCAGACATCTCTGTGATATACTGGTATCCTCTTGGTCCCCAGCTTAATCCCAAGCCTGACCAATGTGTCTTTCTTGATGATGTTAAGAGTGTGCCAATCAATCCGGAAGTTGGCTTCCACCGGTACCAGTTCTGTACGAGATGGGTCAGCGTACTGTGACTCAAACCATTCTGGATAGACCTGGTTTTTCGCTGGTCCCTTGTACTTGAGTACATTGGTGCCATCTATTGCGATGTAGAAATAGGATTTCGGTGCTAAAAAGTATCCTTTCATGACTCTGTCCTCTAGCTTAAACTTACCTAAGACAGAAGAAGAAATCACTTCTTTAGGTAGTGGCTGACCAAGCACAACTGAGTCTGTGTCCGTGTAGTAGCAGTCCTCTCTTGAGATATAAGGGTACATATAGATCCTAGCAGAGGCAGTGATCGCAGCAGCTAGTTGGACAGCAGAGTTCTTCGGTGGGTTCCAATAATCTGAGCCCGTCTCGGTATTGCTATGGTAGGCAACGATGTAGTTGTTCTCGCTAAGCATATCACCGAATATCAACTCACTATGCCTGATCAAATGTTTGTATCGATCTTCATCGCAGACCTCGGTTATCGTGCTTTTAGGGTTAATGCCAAATCTACCGTATAGCGAATTCATAAGGATCTTGTACACATAGGCCATTGCCTCATTACCTGATATCCTTGCCTCTAACCTGCTCTCAAAGAGTGAGCTAACAAAGTCACTGAATGGGCTTTCCATCCTCTCAAAGAGGTAGCCTGAGATTGGGAGCACAGTGTAGCCTAGGCCTCTTGCATACTTTAACTCCTCGCAATAGTACACTCCAACAAATTCCCCGGTTGGAAAGATGAGAGTGTTATTCTTGTCTCGATAGGGTAGAAAGGGCTTCTTGATAGTCTTCGGACATACCACATATGCCTCAATAAATCCAAACATGCTATCTAAGTTCTTGCCTTCCAGATTTCCATGCCAGACTGGCACACCACCAGGCATTGGAAATTCCTTCATTATAAAGGGATAGAGAGAGTTCACATCGTAGTAGTATAGGTCCTCGCCATATGGCTTGTATGTATCTGTATGACCACCGTAGTAGGCACGCCTTATAAAGCTGTCTTCATTCTTGTTTGGGATGTGGATAGGCCAATTAGATGCATCGTAGTATTTCATACGAAAGATGCTTAGAGCCAGTGAGGAAAGGGTTATATGGCTTTCTATGTCCACCTTGTACAGCTTCCAATATATCTCTTGAGCTTTTTTCATTACACCTCCAAGGAGAAGGATGTCCTGCTTCATATAGTCTAACAAGCTTTTTTTCATACTTGCCAGATTTGACAGTGTCACCTCTTCATATGGGATAGAGCCTTTCGGGCCTAGACCAGGGCATAGATTCTTAGCTAGGGCGCTAAGTTTGCCAGGGAGTAGATTCAAGGAGTCTCTGAAGCGGAATAACATCTTCTTACCAGAATAGACAGCTAACTCGTAAAGCCTATGGTTCCTCATCAGTGGTTTTAGCTTGTAGCTCTTGTGATGACATGCTAGGTGCTTAAGCAAGAGAATTCCATCGAATCTAGAGAAGTTGTGGAAGTAAATAGTGAAAGTTGATTGTTCTTGTCTAACAATCGTTGATATCCTTAATACCAAGTCATAAAGTACCTTAGTACTCCTTTCTTCAAAGGAATCCAAGATTATAGAGTAGTCTTCACTGAAGTAGGTATCAATCATAATATCATAGATCTGTTCACCGGGACGAACCATCAAGAGACCAGCTGCATAAGGCTTATGAACGTTATCGATCAGTATAGTCTCGGTATCGGCAACCATGAATGGTTTCAGCCCCTTTTCCTATAATGTTAGGCGACATGGTTCGAGTGCTGTGATATGGGTTGGATGGCTACGCTTACGATTTCGGATCTCTCTTGCTGTTATTGGCTCGATCTCACTCAATCCGGCTTGAATGATTGAAGAAAGTGAGCTATCTCTCTCCTCTGAAGATAGGGCTGGCCTATCCATCTTTTTGCCATCCATATAGACTCGGATCATGAGTCGAACTATATAATCTCCGTCGTAGATTTCTGCATATTTCATAATATATCGAAATATATGAGCATAGACCTCACTCATTGGAATTAACTTACAATCTTGATAAGTCAAGGGGATAGCATGACCTAGCGTAAATGAGATCTCCTCTCCGTAAGATCGCTTCATGGTAAAGGAAATTGTTAACTTACCGTAACCAGATAAGGATGGGTAAGCAAACTGGATTAAGAGATCCATGGTCACAAGACTGAGTAGGTCAATCTCGTTAACAAGAGGGTAAGGCTCGAAGAAGTGATGTGAAGCAATGATTAACCCTGGATGCGGATCTTGGTGTGTTGTTCGTTCAATCTTTTGATACAAGCGATTCAATAACTGTCCAGTAGTTGCGCTGTCTGTGGTGTATGCCATCATCTTATGCTTCATACTTAATAGTGTACGCAGTAATATGGAATTCCCGTCCCACTTCTTAGCTTTCACTGGAATTTTTCCCACTTTTGCTCATGAGCTAGCCAACAATCCATAGGGTTTGGGGATTGAAAATCACCGCATACATTACGAGTATAGTTCTCGTAAGAGGTCAGTATTCCCGAGATCCTTTCTTCCCAAGTTGCCATCATCTTCTTGCTTATGTTCTCAGGTACATTTGCCTTTAAGTAATAATGAAGCGTCTCTTTTGAGATTACCTTACGGGCAAAGTGCCCCTTAGTTGGTCCATCTGACTCCCCTTTTACAATTGGTTTAATAACATTCATATAGATGAACTCGTTGAGGATTGAAAGTGGAGGGCCCATGTCACGAATGACGCTGCTATAAATCTTTGGTATTAAATCGCAATATTGAGCTGTACTTATAAAGTTGTCGTGTACTGTGTATATAGGCGCATTTATAGAAAGCATATATTCTACTACTCTCATTGCAATATGGGCATCCCTCTGATGGATGAAGTTTACGAAGGTAGAGATTTCTGTCTTCCTACGATCTCTCTTAGAAGAAGAAACTCTGAGAGTAACCCGACGCCTCTTCTTATGAAGTCTATCATATACCCATATATTTATTGCCTCTATTATCATATAATCCTGTACCGTGGTAAAGTAAGGGACTCTATAGAAAACAGGGCTATCCCTAGCTGACACGATCCAGCCTATATGGCGGATCAACCGGATCAGGCATTCCATGCCCTGATATTTCGTCCTCCAGAACTTAAAGCAGACAGAGGCTACATCGAAGCATTCCTTATGAGTGATGAAGTGAGAGAGATGGTCTTTTAGATCGCTGGCCGTACTCATTAAAGTTTTGCCATAGATAATAGGCATAAAGAGACTTTTGACTAGCTTACGAGTGAGGTGATTGCAAACTATCGTTGATAGATTATTCCCCAGTTCAGCTTTCATGAACTCCTTGAGCTCTTCGAGGATGAAAGAATAAACATCTTGGATTTTTCCATCCGAAGATGGGATGAGATTCGTTCTCTTAGCCATGGTTTCGTCCAACAAAAAGTCACTCATAATCTGATATGCACTCGCCGATGCGTCTTGGGTAATCGGTATGCTCGTAAGAACGTTCAATTTGTTAGCGCCGATTCCAATTATATTGGCGAGGAACTGAAATGGGCGTTTAGCCTCCCGAGCGTACACGAGAAGATTATCAGCGATCTGAATAATGTAGTTATTATACCACTCTAATGCCTCCTCGACAGAGAGGAAAGACTTGTAATGGAAGGCTGCAGCTGCCATAGATGTATTTCTGTTAATCTTGTCCATAGATTTGCTATCTGCAAAGACGATCAGGCTTCTTGCTAGATCACGTTCGTGGAAATGCAAGACCCCACTGCGGTAGATTCGACCTCGGAAGTCGAGAAAAGCCGGCAAATAAAAATGATAACCATCGTAGGCTATTGCCAGCTTGATAATAAAATTCTCATAACGAGAACGCTGTATGTTCTTATATAAAGTATGTAACAATTCGTTAAAGCTACATAATTTGTTAATAACCTCATCCTTCATGTGAGACTCTCTAAGTAAGATGGATACATCTTTTATATTCATAGAGGCTAGAAATCTTGGCATGAGAAAACCAAATTCAACAAATAGGTACTCATTCTCTAGAATAAATTCCAACCAATCACTGTTGATTTGAAAGGCCTGACGCTGCAGCTTGTTCATTACACGACACAGATCCTCGCAATTATCCTCTCTTCCAATATCAATATAAAAATGATTAATATCACCGGTACTTAACAGGCGGTAACGATCATATATTTCCCCTGTTGGCCCACTTAAGTAACCCCCTGATAGATCGGACAGGTTTCTAGGTTTTTGACCCGACGGGCAGGCACTTTCCCAATCTAGAGGTTGGCATACCATAGGCAGGTTGAGCTTGATCGGTAGTAATGAAATATCAAAGTTGCAGACAGCGTAGAGATGGCTTGGAATAAAATAAGATCCTTTTAATTCTCTATGGATTTCGAACCGGAACTCTATTTATGATTCATTATTTCTATCTCGATTGAACAAAACAAGACCTGGGTTGACATCCACGAGGCAATTCAAGTAAACAACAGGGTTGGCCACTCAGGGATAGACTTGGTTCCTCAGTGACTCAGAAATGCACCACCTCTTAGCTCAGCTTGGATGAGCTGACCCTTCTCTTACAATACTGGGATTTCCGCTTTTGCTCTTGCATTCCATAATGGGAAGAACCTCTTCGTCTATTCTCTTCGGGGGATAGCAGCAACCTGCAGGCTCGAGAGACCTCAGCTAATTCAGAAGCCCTTCTTTCGGATTGCCTCAGCTACTGATACAGATGTTGGCTACTCACAGACGTTCTCATATCATACAGAATCTACTGGAAAGCTAGATGTTGGATGTACAGATTTAGTTGAATATTAATAAGTAGCAGGGTACCTGTTCTTGAGTCATATCTGCTGTCTCGACTATACACACTATTTTCCATCCAAAAAAATGTGACAATGAAGTCCAAGCTTCGCTAAACGATACTCAAGAGATTCACCCTCTCCTGGAACAAGATCTCTAGTAATAAAATCCTCAACTACCATAAAAAAAGGAATGATTTGTGAAAGGGAGCGTTAAGTAAGGTCAGGAATCCTAAACATAAGTATGCCTTCGGGTCCCTCCGTGCCTCATCAGAATAGGCATACAATAATCTGGTAGTAAACAAGGGAATGTATTTTCCACTTCCTAGGTAAGACTAAGTAGGGGCGAACGAGCTTCTCATATCAATACTCCCATACATCATGATCAGTTCGTTCGAAAGGTCGAGCAGCAGCCTAACTTGGAAAAGAAATCCTGTCCCTTGGTTTGGTTGTTCTGGCCTTGCCATCGAAAGCACGGTTTCAGAAATGCTTTAGTTACGCCAACTGTCATCACGTAATCCTGGGGTTTCGCATGATTAGGATCAATCAGAACTCACCTGCCCTGGAAAGCAGATCTGCTGATGGTTAGGTGGTTAGCGAACATCGCCTTTCTCATCTAGGACTTAGACCAGTACACCCGCACCTTCCTCTTACGTGAAGGTATGTAATGCCCCGCCCTAACTCATATCTTCCTTCCTCTGGGACATTGGTGCACTTGCAAAGTACTCCTATCCGCTTGTAGAGAGTCTTTCTCCGACCTTTGAAGTTTAACACTTTCTCAATTGTGAGCTGGAAAGTGAGTCTGAAGCGAGTTGGTACGGTCTAGGGCTTCCGATTCAAAGGCTATGAGAAGGCCTTCCAACTCTTTTATAATCGTTCCAAGAAGTGGCCGAAGAAGGACCGGCTGGAGAGTCAGTCGTACTAAAGTCTGTTGGTAGGGTCAAGTTGTTGAGGTCTCTCGAGCCTCTATAGTAAATAAAGCATAGAAAAAGTGCGCTCTATAGCTAGCTCCAATTGAACAGGTTGAGGAGAAGAGCTAGTTCCCTGGGTCACTACGTCAGCCTCGGGCTAGTGCTTGATTGAAACTAGCCCTGAACCAGGGCGGAAGGAATAGCACGCAAAAGCCGGTTGGGAAAAAAAGCTTCTTCTTTTCAAGCTTCAAGTCTTGTTGTCTTTCTTTCGGTATCCTTAGGTTAAGAATACGAATCCCATTTCCTTGAAAGGACCCCTACCCGGCTTTCTTTATTTTGAGTAAGGATTTTTCTTTCCGATTCTGTTAGTGATTAGTGATCCCGAATCGAGCCTGATGCCTAGCCGGGATTATTGCGTTGGATTGATCCGCGGAGTAGTAAACTCTTTTGGTGGCCGCAGAGGCGGCGGATAAAGCAGTGGATAACGCAGCGGATGATACGTACTTGGAAATAACCGGATCATAGAAAAGTTTTTCCATCCCCTTGAATTCCTTTATTGATGGCCCAGCATTTATATAAAAGAAGAAATTCCCTCTCCCATAACAAAGTTTAGCGAATCGCTGCCCGCTCAAGGCTTCTCTCTCTATTCCCCTCTCTCTAATAGAAAGAGGACTCGTTTCTTTTATGCGCGGATTGAAGTGTGTGATAGATGTTTCCATAAGTTTACGTTTTTTCAGGAAAGCAGAATGATTTTAGCGTTCCGCGGAGATCGAATGTTAACTAAGGACCTATTAGTTTACCAGCCAGCGTTCAGAACCTAAAAAAGGAAATGAAATACTTGCTATGCTAGAAGGTAAAGATTTGTTAACTCTTATAAGGGAAGAAGAAAGTAGTCTTAAGAGGAAAGGGGGTGACTGATGATCCACCACTGCTAATGCTGCTAAGTCCAATCATGTCAGAATCTCACTCTCCGGGTAGGAATGGGCTTTTCTCCCAGCCCGAGCCACTTGGTTCAAGACAGAGAGATTCCCGCTCTGATCCGGACATATTACCACAAGCTTTCCTTACCCGAGATATCACTCTCTGCTTCTGGACTCGGGATCATCTGCAACAACTCTTTCCTTCCTATCTGCAGGTGGTAGTGAAAGACTTTGATTTCAAGCCCCCGTTCGATCGACCCGGGATTCAACTGCCCTACCTTTCTATCTGGTTCCGATGGAAGGAGTATTCCGGTGATAAGGCTATGACTTCGCTGCCCCGACCGCAAAAAACCACCAGAAGAAAGAATCCCAAGCGGAGAGGCAGGTTCTATTCCTGATCCCCTCTTCCCGGATCTTTACTTCTCCTTGGGAAGGGGTGGCTTGGGGCTTCCTACCCCATAGGATCAACAATGGTTTCCTCTTCTGCGGATGCTTTAGCTGCTTAAGCTTTCTATTATTCTTCTGCTTCAGCTGATCCTTCAGCGTCTGTTTCTGAAACAGCTTCTTTGGGATTTTGAAATGAATGAATTCATTCCCTCTTGGCTATTATTCCTTCCTGTATCTCTTCTAGTGGTATAAGGAGGGATTTGATTCATAGAGCTGGATGTAGCTACTTTAGGTTTCTATCAAGCTAGGCCAGCTAAGAATGTCTTTGATGGTAGCTTTGTTCCTACTAGTAGTTTTAGATCAAGATAGAACAACTAATAAGAAAGAAGATCTAGGAATAAGGTAGTTCCTGTAAGCCAAGCAGCTATCGAAGAGCGTAGGAGAGAGATCAAAGAGTAGTCCTCTTGTGACAGACAACCTTAGAAGCGGATTCCTATTTGTTGTGAGGCTGACTTGAGAAGTTCTGCTCGTGTAGCTCTCTTTGACTCCTTATGTTGGGAGTAAGTATTTAAAGACTCCTGAGGCGACAGATGCTTTCGCTCTCTCTAGGCGCAGACTGATTCTTTTCGGCCCTGAGAGCTGGGAGTCTTATCTGGGAGAGCGGTTCACTCGTCAGATTGATGGAGTCGTCCGAGTGCCGATTGATCCTCCTACTCATATGACTTTACTTTTTAGGTCCATTCCTGCTATGGATGATCGACCTCTTGAGGAGAGACTTCAGGCAGCGGATATGGATTACCTTACTTTCAGGAGCATCTCCATTGGCTTCATTGTGGATGTCACCCCTGTCCTTGGTGGTATGATGGTCGGGGGCAAGGTACTTGACCACTGGCTGGTAAATCTTCTTTCCCTTGATATATTCCTTGATAGAATCTTGCTGAACTTGTGCTGACTTTCTACCTTTGTTTTACCTTGCAGCATCACATACGCCCCGATCAGGTTTTGATCACCAGGACAGAGCAGTCTCGGATGCAGGCGTTGATAGCCAGTCAGCAGCAGGAGATTCAGGCGCTGAGGGATCAGATAGTGAGTTCGTTCTCCTATTTACCGTAGATGACTTGTCTTCCTTTGAGACTGAGAGTCATTTTTTCCTAGAGAGATCGATGCTGCCTTTCGGCCTGCTTACCTTAGATCGAGAGCACTGCTTGCTTTGAAACCGTGTTTCCTCCCTAACCCCTTTCCACTGCGAACCTGCGGCCTTTGTCCGACGCTTTCGTAAGGGGCACCGGGTCTTTTTCCGCGCCCTCATCACAATATTTCCCATCCTGAGCGAGGCGATTCTCTCTAAACCAAGACCAACTTCCAAAGCGCCTGCTGTTATTGATCGTACCCTCGGTTATCCGAGATGGGAGTACTTTACTGCTATACTTTCATCACATGCATTAGACGCGTAGTGTGGCCATGAGGGGCCCATACTGGGAACGGACGCCCATTTTTCTTTTCTCTGTCTTCGCTTTGGCAGCCTGAGCACTGTCTTTCCGGTATGTCGTGCCCATTCATTTCAAAGGTTCCGTTGTTAGCGCGCTATAGTCTGAACAACCGAATCTTATAAATAGGGAAATCTTTAAGTAACGCTCTCCCAATCAACTTTCGATCTAAAAGTGGTACCGATCCCCGGAACTCCTAACTCTAAGGAAAGAAGAGAAGAAGGTTTGTTTGCCTTTTACTGGTGATTGAATTACTTGGGATTGCGAATTGGTAGCCTTTCACTGATAGTATAACGATTCTTATTTATTTTACCAAAGAAAGAACTGGGATTGACCCGAAACTGTCTTCTTTGATTGAGTTGTACTGGCTCTGGCGAATGAGAATTCCAAAGCAAAGCTACGATCAGAAATCCCCGTCTCGTCCCCATAGTTCTTTCTGACTAGCCGTATCTTTCCCATTCGGAGCATCTCCATATGAGAAAGCTTAATTTCTATTAACGGAAGCCTTCTTCATGAGCGAGTCTCAGTCTCAGTTCAAAAACCAAGAAATGTCTTATTGGTTAGCGTAGCGGATTCCCCCTGTGCTTACCCTAGCCTCTTGAACGCCGATAAAGGAAGTCTTGAACAGTATACCTATGCCCTCCGTTATCGGTAGTACCATCTCCCCTTGGCTAACTGAAGGAAGAAGCTCGTTCCAGTCTTGGTTCAATTGCATGTGCCAGAGCAAAGGAAAGGCTCCTTTCATTTTCATGGTTGAATTCATAGTGAAAGGTCAATCTTGTCGGCCCGCTTGATTGAATTGAGTACCTTACTGGATAGCTTGCTTAACTTCCGTTGATAATGGCGTGCTGGCCGACAAAGAAGGAACACCTCAATGCCGGGCCCGATCAGAGATCTCGAAGCTGTGACCTACAACCAGAAGAAAGAGCAGACAGGAAGAGTGGGTCAGTTCATTGTCTCCCCTTCCCGATCGTGCTTAAAGTTCACCGATCGAAACAAGTTATTTCGCGGGGACTCTTCGGTCTAGCCCCTATCTCTAAGAGGAAAATTTCTTTAATGAAAGGCTTCCTATTCAACGGATTCGGATTATTCGACTTTAGATGCTTCGGATGCTTCCTCGGCCGTGCAGTACGTACTTCTGTTTGGAGAGTCTGTTCCTTACTTAGCTAGGACTTTGAGTGACTAGAGTAGCCCCTCTGTATCCGAAGGCGCCTTTTTGTTTATGCGCCTGAAACGGCTTCAGATTTGGCTTATAGTTAAGCGTATCTTTCTTCGGAATTCTACTGAACGGGTCGATCCATTTCATTAGTGAAATTGTGTTATTTACTGATTATCCCCTATATACGATAAAAAAATATCCATTGATACCACAAAGAAGTGGTTTTCCTCTTTCACAATTGGTGACTACAACGAAAAAATGAGTTGAAGCTTAGCGTTCAACCTCTATTCCTGACTTTATTGCCTTCAGTGCACTTCTAAAGTCTCGAATAGTTGAAGCTTACCCTTCGTTAAACCCCCTAACCTCTTCCTTCCTGTATTGCTTGTCTGGATTCTCCTAGTTACTTCTCCACTTAACTCCGCTATCAAACTAGGGATATTTGAACTAAGCCGAATCTGTGGAGCGAGGACTGCTAACCCGACTCTGTTAATCTGTTACTAAGCCGAATCTGTGGACTGAGTCGCTAACTGCACTCTGTCTTGTCTTGAAAGAGGAACTCCCAATTTAAAATCCACATATATACCTATTCCACTTTCCTGCAATAAAGACTCTATGAATCTGATAGCATATGGGGCTTTGACCATAGTAGCTACTCACTCATAACTCCCTCTAACGCAGGGAAGTAATCCAATCCCGAAAACGAAACTATAGTCGCTAACTTCACAAGACACTTGTTAGACGGTTTACAAAGCACCGTGCTTTCTCGAAAGATTAATTCATGCAGGCAAGTTCCTGAACCGAGCTCACTACCTTCTTCGCTTAGGAGTGCCCTATTGCTCTTTAGTATCGAATCTGTTCCTTCCCTACCTCCCTTTGCTTGGCTATTCGTCTTTAGCGCGCGCTCTTGCTTACCTTGCCCGAGCTTAAGCGAAGCGATCTGTCTTTCCGCTTTAAGATATATTTTACCGCTGAATTTGAGTAATTAAATTGCCCAGTTAAATAGCATTAGAAGCAGTTTCCCTCTTAACGAGGGATGGTTACACTGTCCTTCCCGACTCTTTGAGTCGATGACTAGTAACGGAACTCCTAACTTTGGACAGAGAGTGATTGCCGACTTTAGGTGTTGATACCGACTCTGTTGACTTCACTCTTGACAGCTTGTTCTCTTTTTAGAGTCACTCACACTCACAACTCTTATTGAACACTCCTAGCTATAAGGCGAGAGAGTTACTAGGCCGAAAAGGTGGAGCGAGAACTGCCGGCTCGGTTCATCGATGACCTCAAAACCAGTAGCAACCCGCTTAGCCTCTTTCTGAGCGCTGTGCTCTATCTCCTTCCTTCCCAACCCTGTCCTTTTAGCTCTTAGGTAAGTAAGCTCCTTGCTCTTTCTCCGGAAGCTAATCCACCCCAATACAACCTGTCTGGCCTTTCACAAATCTTGCCTTTCTACCTTCCCTATTTACTCCATGAATTCGCGTCGACCTGTCTTTTCAGCGTAGAAACTTACAGGTTCGGGAGCTGAATCATCGTAGAAAATGGAATCAATCCTCATGATTTGCGTGGGAAGAATGGGTTCGTCAAAACCGGGTGTTGAGGAAACCTTCGTTAGGAGGTTTCTCTTTGAGGAATCGCCGTTCTTCGCTCAAAATGATTCAGGAGACTTCTGTTCCCTTTTTTGCCTTTTTAATAGCTTGAGACGAGTACAATGAGGATCAGAACCGGACAACCCCCTTTAGTCAAGCCCAGTTGAAATGCCAGTCAGGAAGGCTCTCGGAAGGTTAGGAAGGCCTTACTCAACTACCACGACCTCCCTTCCCTTTGCTTTCAATCTGTCTTGTGCCACTCCAGCTTTCACTCAAGCCATTCTTTGAACTTACTTAATAGGGGCGACCTTCACTCTTCCTCTCGCTTCCTAACCCTAAAAGCTCACTCCTTTTGGTGTTGCTCCACGATCTGAAAGTGGAACTACAAGATAAATAAGCGGCGGGCTAATCTGACCTGCGCGTCTGCCTTCCTTTCGTCACTACGACTTGGTTTCGAAAGAAGGCTTTCACTAGACCTCGAGAACGCCTGCCGCGAGAATTCACAGGTTCGTTCATTTACCAGCACTAGTTCGTACCTTAGCAAGCAAGCTGCCGCGACCTCCGGTCTGCAAGCACCTCTGGTCTCAGTTCTAAAGCCAGAACAACTTCCTGCTGGCCGCAAGCACCTCTGGTCCTAAGCATCCCCGGTCTCCAGGCTTAAGGCAACGGGGAGACAAGCTTGAAAGCCACACTTGCTCGTTTCTTTCCGACTTGGTGCTTTCAGTCCTGTCGAAATTTTTTTTCCACTGATTTGGTTTGTGTAAGCCTTCAAGCCAAGTGAAAATGGAGAGCGTTTTTCACTGATTTTATTGGTGGATCGGTCTGGTTTTTGCTTTAGTTTCTTTCTTGCGCACTCAACCATCCCCTGGTCAAGCTCTGGACGAAGCTCGCGCTCAGCCCCCCTTGTATAGTAAAGGGACCTTTTCTGTTTCGTTAAGGAGACTTGTCAACGGTGGTGGTTCGCAAAGCGGATCGTTCCCCTTTATCTTGAACGACAAGTGTCACTACCCTCCTGGTCCACACTGGGTCTGGCGGAGCGATGTCACGACTGTCAGAAAATCACTAGTTTTGGTGAGGCACGACCCACAACAAACGAAGGGGGAAGAGATAGATCCAGCTTTTAGGGAAGTAAGGGAAAAGAACGGAGAGAAAGAGCTCGTTCAGGGAAGGTAGGTGGGGGGGAAGCGGAACAGCTGTGTTGGTTCAATCGGGAAATGGCCGATCATGCTTGTTAAGGTTGAATGCTTAGGGTTTCAGATTCAAGCAGCTCGTTGCTACACGATCAGTCAAGCTAAGCTAAGAGAGAAAAGCGGCAGTCCTTCCAATAATAAAGCAAGCGACCAACCAATTCCAACGATTGCAGTGACAGCCATCAAAGCAAGAAGTATAGGCTTGCAGGATCAAGTGGGAAGAGCGGAACTTGACAGGTCTCGCAGCTACTAAGCTAACGGGCAGCTTTCAAAAATGGCTACCGCATCTGCGCTTTGCTACGATTTGGTGCGGAACTGAAAGCATATATCCGTAATAGGAGGAAGCCGAAGCTGCTTCTTTTTCCTTTTCTTCGACCCGAAGTTCAGTTCTTTATTCGTATAAATAAGGTTCGGTACAGATCGTATGGTAAATTCAGGAAAGCACGATCAAGGCTTTGCTTTGACATAGAAAGGGTCAAAGGATAAAAGAAAAAAAATGCTTTGATTTAATAAAGATAGAAAAAAATTCCCCCTCGAGATAAGAAGTTGAAATTCAAAGAAAGTCTAATGGCAGTGCTTAGAACAACGAGTTCTATGATGACGACAGTCCATCGCACACTTGTTATATTTGTTTATATAGTTATAGAAGTCAACTAATTGAAAGCGCCTATGAATGACTTCCAAGAAAGCGGCCGTTCACGTCAGGTTGTTGATGTATCGCAGAATCCGAAAAGCAGCTTCTAAGTGAGATGATCTCGGCTTGTCCATAAAAATCGGCCGATCACTCCCCCCTATGTTGTAAGTGTAAGCAATGTCTGGGCGATAATTAGTAAGGTAGAAAAGGCTCCCAACAAGTCTCCTGTAAGTAGATGGGTCATCCTATAGCTCTCCTGCATCTGAGGCTAATTTTAGATCTTGTTCCGGTTTGCATGCAGAAAGACCAGCTTTTTACAAGAAATCCATTGAATACTTGCACTGGGTTTCAAACCTCTTTGCGACCTCATCACTTCAATCCCCAGAAAAGACTTGGAGTCCCCTAAAGCTTTCATATCAAACTGGGTTCTTAATGTTCTCGTAAGCTCCTTTATTGAAGCTAAGTCATTACTAGAGAAAGCAATGTCATCCACATAAACCAGAAGAAGGACAATGCCTGATGTTGACCTCCTTATAAACATTGAATGATCCGATTGACTTCTTTGAAAACCGGCTCCTTCCTCTACTCCTATTTCGGCTCTTATACATGCTGCTGCACCTTTCAAACCAAGCTCTTGGTGCCTGCTTTAGCTTGTCGGGGGCCGTAACGTAAATCGCCTTCTTGAGCTTGCATACCAAGTTAGGATTCCTAGGAGAAGAGAAGCCTGGAATTGGAGGAGGCTGAATAGAAACTTATTCTTTCGGATCCCTCCTTCCCTTATGTTGTTGAAAGGCATTCTTCACGTCAAGTTGAAATAAGGGCAACTTTTTGATTGCAGCCAAGGCAAGAATGCCACGAATGGTGGTAATTTTAGCAACCTGGGGCAAATGTTTCCCCTATCTCTAAATGGGTTCGACTCAATATTCTTGAAGGAATCCTTTAGCTACTAATCTAGCTTTGTATCTCTCTACTGAGCCATCTGCTTTATGCTGGATCTTGTAAATCCACTTGCAGCCAATGGCTTCTTTCCCCGCAGGCAATGAGACTAAGTCTTATTCTTTTTTTCCTGGGCATTGATTTCTTCCTGTATAGCATCTCTCCAGCAAGAATGATTGAAGGCTTCAGCAAATGATTCAATTCAAGTTCATGAGAAGATTGAACTGACATGAGGTAAGCTCGATGTTTTGGGGAAAACGATTCATAAGAGAAAAATCCTTCGACGGGATAAGAAACTTGAGAGGATCGACGAACCTGAGAGAGGGATCCAGAATCTGAGGAAGCGACTGGGCTAGACTGCTGATCTTCTGGAGTAGTCTGAC
>Ga0153992_100199_pt1 | contig 16339 bp, 18 predicted proteins | sample TSNC076MetaG_FD_104683 | JGI IMG/M metagenome (GOLD analysis project Ga0153992, IMG submission 104683) | Attine ant fungus gardens microbial communities from North Carolina, USA - TSNC076 MetaG | ecosystem: Host-associated > Fungi > Mycelium > Unclassified | place: USA: North Carolina, Lumber... | reverse complement strand
GGAGGTATAACAAAATACCTGTTCAAAGAACTACATAAATAGCTGGACCCTCATTAGCAAGTAGCCTTGCTAATGTCGCTCTTTTGGTATAGTAGTAAACCATACAGTATGTGACTACTGGTCTATAGTACAACTGTGACAGTTTGGTCAGTTTCTCCAATCTTCTTTCTTTCATCTGCCATTTCAAGTCCTTTGTACTTAGCAGTACTAAGTCCCCTATACTGTATTCTTTTTCCTCTCTTCTCCTTCTGTTTGCAAATTTCTTCATCTCCTCCTATGCTTTCCCTAACACTGCTTTTGCTTCCTCCTGGATTTTCTTCATCTTTTCTATGAATTTTCCCACTGTTTTGTACTTTTCTTTCTTTCTTCTCTTGAATTCCATCCTTGGATCTTGGCCATAGTTTATCTTGAACAGCAAGGTTTTTGTTGCTGCATGAATTTTGTTATTGTATGCAAATTCCACCGTTCCTAACCAATCTGGCCACTGCTCTTGTCTATGATCAATAAAGACCCTCAGGTACTGTTCTAACTCCTGATTTATCCTCTCTATTTGGCCATCCATTTGAGGGTGATAAGCCATCGAGAGTTTCATCTGGATTCCCAGCAAGTTATTTAATTCCCTTATCATTTCTGCTACAAATTGTACTCCTCTATCTGATATAACACTTTCTGAGAGCCCATACAACTTCCATACATGATCTTGGAACAGCTTTGTGAGTCCCTTTGCTGATATCCTTTCTGTTGTTGCTATGAAGTATGCCATTTTGCTAAAACAGTCACATACTACTAGAATGGCATCGTATCCTTGGGCCAATGGCAGTTTGGTAATAAAATCTGCCAATATATGACTCCATGGTTTTTCTGGGATTGCATTGGGCATCAGCTTTCCTACTGGTGCCTTGCTCCAGTTTTTGTATCTCTGGCACGTATCACATTTATCTACATATCTCCCTACTTCTTTCATTACTCTTGGCCACCAGTAATTCCTGGCCACCAACTCTACTATCTTCCATCTTCTCCCATATCCTCCTATTGGAGTGTTGTGGTGTAGTTGGATTATCTCCCTTCTGAGGTCCCCTTCTGATATGTATATTCTTTCTTCCTTTAATACTATTCTGTTCTCTACTTCCTACTCTTCATCTTTCAGTACCTTTATCCCTGCCCTTTTTAACTCTTCTATTGCTTTTACTATCTTCTCATCCCCTTCCTGTACTCTTTTGATTCTTTCTCTTAGGTTTTCCTCCTGTATCATCATTTCTGCCCCCCTAATCCACTCCGGCTTTATCAGTTTCTGGTCTTTGTTATCTCTTTCTACTCTCTCCTGCCAGTCTGGTCTTCTGCTTAATCCATCCGTCTTTCCCATACTCTTTCCTGGAATGTACTTTAATATAAAATTAAATCACGATAGGTATAGGGTCTATCTTGCTTGTCTATAGTTTAATTTTTGACTTGTCATAGAATACTGGAGGTTCTTATGGTCTGTCTAGATTTCAAATTTGAGTTTTGCTCCTTCCAAGTAATGCCTCCATGCTTCTAGGTATCTTATAACTGCCAGCATCTCCTTATCATGAATTTTGTAGTTTCGCTCCATAGCATTTAATGATTTAGAGATGAAGGCTACTGGCCTCTACTTTCCATCTTCGTACTTTATCGACAGCACTCCCTCTGCTGCATAGTCTGAGGCATCTACTTCTACTCTTATTTCCCTATCGATATCTGGGATGGCCAGAATAGGTTCTGTGGTGAATACTGCCTTAAGTTTCTTGAACATCTCTTCCTGCTCCTTCTCCTACTTCTACTTTTGCTCCTTTCTGACTAGCATGTGTAGCAGTGCTGCTATCCTAGCAAAGTTCTTTATGAATCTCCTGTAGTAATTGGCGAGGCCTAGGAACTTTTGTACTTTCTTGATGTTTCTAGGTGCTGGCCAGCTCAGGACTCCTTCTACCTTCTCCTTCTGCATCTCCACTTTCTTTGGACCGGTCACTACTCCCAGGAACTCTACCTCTCTCACTTTCCATTTGCATTTCTCCAGCTTCACAAACAGATCATTCTTCTCCAATCTCCTTAGCACTTCCTCTACTAGTTCGTCATAACCCTCCTCTATATCTGTGGCCACTAAAATGTCGTTGATGAAGGTCACCATGTCCCCTTGGTTTATAAGGTCCCTGAACAGGTTGTTTATCATTGCTTGGAAGGTAGCAGGGGAGTTTGTTAACCCAAAATACATGACTGTGGGCTTATACGCTCTAATATATGTCATGAATGCTATCTTCCATTCATTCCTTTCCTTGATTCTGACATTATTATATCCCCATCTTAAGTCCAACTTCGTAAATACCTTCCTCTTTCCTACTCCATCTAATATGTCTGCAATGAGGGGTAAAGGGTACCTATTTTTTATTGTCTACTAGTTTATGTACCGATAATCTTGTACCATCCTCCGTATACCATTCTTTTTCGCCACAAAGTGTACTGGTAACATTTGAGGTGATTTGGAGAGTTGGATATATCCTTTCCTCAACTGGTCTTCCACAAATATCTGTACCTCCTCTCTTTTTTCTTTTGATAATAAGTATACCTTCCCTTTCTTTGGTGTAAACCCCTCCTTTAATTCTATAGCATGATCCCAGGTTTTCTATACTGGCATCCTCTCCGACTCTCTCTTTTTGAATACTTTTCTCCACTTCCAAAATTGTCTGGGCACCAGTCTTCTTAATGTTTCTTTGTCCTCATCCTTTTTCATCTTTCTTGCTTCCTCTTCCCCCCTTTCTTGTTTTCTTCTCCTACATATTGGTGGACAACGTGTCATTTTTACTTCCCCTTTCTCCCAGTCTATTTCTGGATTATGGGCTGCTAGCCACGGCATATCCAGTATCAGCTCCATTTTTTCCAAGCTACACATGTCTATCCTTGTCCTTTCTATATGTCCTTTGAAGAACATATTGCACTCAACCTGGTGCGCTATAGCTCCTCCCACATTTATTGCTCTATCCACATTCTGGACTAAGAGGGGTTTTTTTAACTTTTCCATTTTAAATCCCTTTTTCTTTGCAAAGGTCGCGTTCATGAACAGACCTGTCACCCCACTATCCAATAGTACCTTTACTGCTATCCCTTCATGATTTTCCAACTTTTCTAACCCCACTTTCAACCAGACCTCTCTTAATGGCTATAGTGTACACTGTATATCTCTTACTCTCTCAGTTGTATTAATGTAATTTAATTTATTGCCCAATTTTTCTGGGTGCAATATACTGTATATATTGTTGAAGGCCAGTCGAGAGCTCACTGTCCTCCATTTTCTTTTGCCAACTCCTATGGCATTTCTACTATCCTTTCCTTATGCCTTTTCTAGCAGTTCCTGGCCATGTGGCCCCACTTTCCACACACATAGCATGTCCTGTCTCCTTCATTTCCTCTATCTATATCCATTGTATTTGGGTCTCTCCTTGGACCCATTTGATCTCCTCCTCTATTAAGTATATTTCCTCCTCCTCCTCCTCTGTATCCTCCTTCCATTCTCCATGTTATTTGTTCCTCTCTTCCCCCATATGATCCTCTCCCTCTTGGCTGCGCATTTCCCCCTGGGTACACCGCATTCCTCCCCAATACTCTCTCCTCTGCCCTACTCTATCTCTGGTTTCTGTCTAGTCTCACCACCCTTTCTTGCCACTCTCCAATGGTAGTTGGCAGTTCCTCTGCTTCAGCTAACTTCCTCCTGATGGCCCTGTTTAGTTCTTGTTTAAATTCTTCAATGAAAGGTCTTCCCTCATAGCCACTTCCTCTGGCAACCTTTTTGAATTCCTGCACATATTCATCATAGGTTCTTCCTCCTTGTTCAATTGTTCTCAGTTGCTCTATCTTTCTCTCCTCTTCTGATATCTCCCCAAAGTTGTTTCTTATTTTAGCAAAGAGCTGCTCTGCCAATTCTACTTCCGACTCCCCCTTCGCCAACTCATCCAACAGGTTGTTCTTCCATATCTCTGCTATTCCTCCTTGTATGTATGATAATACCCATGCCACCTGGGTTGCCGCCACCTCTTCTGTTATTTTCATTCTGATATATAGTCGAGCTATGTTTACAAATGCACTCACCTCCTCCATCTTCCCACTAAAGACTTGAGGCCTTGCGACCTCTACTCTGCTTCCTTGCTGTTGAAGGAGCATGGTGTTAACCTGCTGCTACAGGGTTGCGATCATGGCAAGGAGTTGCTTCTCTCTGGTTTGACGAGAGGTAGATGCTAAGGAGGTTTCCCTCTATTGCTGTTGTCAAGACATGTTATAGAGTGGTGGTGGTGATGGTGATGGTGATGGGGTCGATAATTTGTATTCTGATGACTCTGGATCCAGTATTACTAGTCAAGCTTTTATGTCCAACAGAGCACCAAATCTTCACCTGTCTGGACTTCTATTGCCTTACTGACTACTGCCCTAGTCAAATTTGGTATACAATTGCCTCTAAAAAGAGGACCCCTAAACTAAGCAGCTTTCTAAAGAATGACCGCTAATCTCCTGTGTATACCACTTACAATAGAGTGCAGCATAGAGTTTATACAAGGAAGAAAGTAACAAACAACATCCAATTGCAAGGTCAGGACTTGAACAAGGTACCTAGACTTAGTACCAAGTCTCCTCCCTCAGTCCCTAACTGACTGAGAAGTCCTCTTTACAGCTAGGGCCTGCTATCCAAAATGCTTGTGAGCGCTGTACCCCCTAGTGAAAAAGGTAAGAGAGTAAGCAGTGGTGAGGCCATGAGATGCAAGATCACCATTGGGTATTGAGTTCTTATGTTATCGATAGACAGTGAATGTCCTTAGTGATCATCCTAGAGGGATGTTCAAGAAGAACTTGATGGAGTTCTTCATTGGATTGTAGCTCTACTTATACTACTATTACAGTGGCTGTACCCTAGAGTCCTGCAATCACATGTTCTTTCCAGAATATTCTATAATCACCTGACCTTGTCACATGATTTGACTTGCTAAGTCCCTATACTATTTATATCCTTACTCCACTGTATGCTTTGAGGTTTTGGATTAAGTGTTCAAATGTGTAGGAAACCTTTTCCTGTTTGGGGCTCTCATAACAATAATGGAAAGGAGAAAAAGCAAGAGAATAAAGAACAATAGAAACAATAAAAGAGAAGAAAGAAGAAATTGGGCAAGAAGGTTTGGGGCTCAAGTGTTAGTGTGAGGTTATGAAGACTTAGACTCAACCAAAGTGGTTATTCAGGAAGAACTTGATAGAGTTCTCTATTAGATTGTACAACTACTTATACAAATATTTATTGGTCTGTGTGCTTATCTTCTGCAATCATATGATTCTTACTAATAACTACATATATCTTATATAAGCTTTCCTATGCTATTTATATCCCTCTTTTATCATACTTCTGGATGTTATTTACTAGATTGAGAAATATGCAGGAAATAGTTTTCTTTCAAGTTTCCTTGTCCTAGGGAATTTTTCTATTGTCTCTAGTTCTCTTTCCATCTTTTCTTCCTTTGTCTCTTGTATTTCTTGTTTGACCATCTCCACAGTATTTTAGCTATAAACCTCTCTGGTAGTTCTCTTGAGAATACCTTTTCATCCTTTTTTTTTTTCTGTCACTGTATTTCTTTAGCCTCTTCTCTATACTCCCTCTCAAACTCTTCAACTAACTTCCTTGCATTTTTTAAGTTTTCTCTACTTTTCCAAGTATTTTCTTCCATTATATACCTCTTCTATCATACCAGAAACTTTTTCTTTCTCTTGACTATTCTTTTATTTAGTATTGTATTTTTTCTATCTCAAATTTCTCTTCTCCTTTAATAACAACCAGTTTTGGTAGGGTTTTTCTCTGTTCTTCTACCTGAGGCCTGTACAACTGTACTCAACTTATGTTAACTACAGGATATATCTTAACAGAACTAGGTAGTTCTAATTCTATAGCATTGGTCAAGATAATTCTCTTGATCCTGTAAGGTTCCACAAACCATTCTGTTAACTTCTCTAATCTCCTTCCCACTATCTGCCATTTAAGATCCTTTGTACTTAATAGTACTAAGTCTCTGATTTTGTATTTCTTTACTTTCTCTCACTTTCTATCTGTATATCTCTTTATCTCTTCCTGGATTTTCTTTATTTTTTCTACAAACTTTCCCTTTCTTCTCTTTTCAAATCCTATTCTTGGGTTCTGACTATTATAAGATGGTTCCTAGAAAAGAAACTATTTTCTATGTGTTCTTCAACTTAGTAAATAATATCTAGGACTACAATGCCAGAGGGATATAAATAGCATGGGAAGACTTATGTAAGATATGTACAGTTATTAGTCAGGATCATGTGATTGTGGGAGATAGATATACAGACCAACAGACCTTTGTATAAGTAGCAGCATAATCTAATAAAGGACTTTATTGAGTTCTTCCTGAACATCTATCTTAGGTAAACCTTAAGTCTTCACAACTCAGCATTAACACTGACTGTAGTTTGCTTTAAATGGAGAGATTTTTATTGCTGAATGAATCTTGTTGTTATATGTGAATTTAGTAGTCCCCAGTCATTCTAGCCACTACTTTTGTCTATGATTAATAAAGACTCTCAGGTACTGTTCTAGTTCCTAATTCACCCTCTTCATCTATCCATCTGTTTGAGGATGATAGACTGTTAACAGCTTCATCTGGATTTCCAATAACTTATTCAGTTCTTTCATCATCCCTGCTACAAACTATACTCCTTTGTCTAATATGATGTTTTCTAGAAGTCTATGCAACTTTTAGACATGATCTCTAAATAGTCTAGCAAGTCCCTTTGCCAATGTTTTTTCTATAGTTGCTATAAAATAAGCTATTTTACTGAACTGATCACAACCTACTAAGATCATATTGTAGCCTTGTGCTAAAGGTAGCTTGGTAATGAAGTCTGCAGAAATATAACTCCATGGTTTCTCCAGAATTACATTAGGTATCAGTTTTTCTGCTGGTGCTTTACTTCTGTTTTTGTATTGTTGACAAACATTATATCTCTCTATATATCTTCCTACTTCTTTTGTTACTCCTAGCCACCAATAGTTTCTTGTCATCAACTCTATTGTCTTCCATTTTCTCTTATGTCTTCCCACTAGCATATCATAATGCAAACATATCACCTCTTCTCTTAGCTCTTCTTCTAGAACATATACTTATCTTTTCTTTATGATTAACCCCTCTTTTACTGTTCATTCCTTATCTCTTAGCATTTTCATTCCTGCCTTCTTTAGTTCCTTTACCACTTTTACTATTTTTTTATCTTTCTCTTGCACTTTCTTGATCTTTTCCCTTAGATTATTTTCTTTTACCAATGTCTCTGTTTGTTTTATTTACCCTAGCTTTATCAATGTTTGGTTTTCATTATTGTTCTCTACTCCTTTCTGCCAATCTGGTCTCTAACTTAATCCATTTGCCTTTCTTATACTTTTGCCTGGAACATGCTTTAGAGTAAAGTCAAATTGTGATAGGTACAATGTCTATCTAGCTTGTCTCTGATTTAGCTTTTGGCTAGTCATAAAGTACTGGAGGTTTTTATGGTCCATCTAGATTTCAAACTTTATTTTTGCTCCCTCCAAGTAATGTTTCCATACCTCTAAGCATCAAATTACTGCTAACATTTTCTTGTCATGAATTTCATAGTTGTGCTCTATCATATTCAATGATTTGGAAATAAAGGCAACTAGTCTTCATTTTTCATTTTCATATTTGACTAACAGTACTTTTTCTATTGTATAATCTGAAGTGTTGGTCTTTACTCTCATTTCCTTATCTAAGTCCAGAATAGCCAGGACTAGCTCAGTTGTAAATACCTTCTTCAACCTTTTGAATGCTTCTACTTGTTTTTTTTCCCATTTCCACTTTTCTTCCTTTCTAACCAATTGGTGCAATAGAGCTATAATCCTAGCAAAGTCTTTGATAAACTGCCTATAGTAGTTGGCGAGTCCCAGAAACTTTTGCACTTCTTTTATATTTTTTGGTGCTGGCCAACTTAGTACTTTATCTACCTTTTCTTTTTGTATTTCAACTTCCTGGGGACTAATCACCATGCCTAGAAATTTTCTTTTACTTTCTACCAATACTTTTCTGGTTTGACAAATAGGTTGTTTTCTTCCAATCTTTTCAATACCTCCTTTACTAGCTCATTATGCCCTTCTTTGGTATCTGTAGCCACTATTATATTATCAATGAATATCGTTGTATTTTCTTGATTGATTATATCTCAGAATAGATCATTTATCATAGTTTGAAAGGTGGCTGGGGAATTTGTCAGTCCAAAATATATAACTATTAGTTTATATGCTCCAATATACATTGTGAACACTATCTTCCATTCATTTCCTTCCTTGATCCTCACATTATTATATCCCCATCTAAAGTCAAGTTTTGTAAATACCTTTTTCTTTTTTACTTTATCCAGGATATCTGCAATTAGGGGTAAGAGATATCTATTCTTTACTGTCCACTGATTTATATGACAATAGTCTTATACCATTCTTCTCTTTTCATTCTTCTTTGCTACAAAATGAACTAGTGAGGTCTATAATGATTTTGACAGTTAAATATATCCCTTTTACAGTTGATTCTCCATAAATGTCTATACCTCCTTTCTTTTTTCTCATGACAGTGAATACACTTTCTCCTTTCTTGGCACAAATCCCTCCTTTAATTCTATCATATGGTTGTTATGAGAGTCCCAAAATGGAAATAGTTTCCTGTGTAGTTGAACACTTGATCTAAAACCTCAAATTATACAATGGAGTTAAAATATAAACAGTATAGAAACTTAGGTAATCAGATCACATAATAAGGTCAGGTGATCATAGAACATTCTGGAAGGACATGTGATCATGAGCTAATAGTAGCACAGCCACTGTAAAGTAGTATAAGTAGTAGTCCAATCTAATAAAGAACTCTATTGAGTTCTTCTTAAACATCCACCTAGGATGATCACTAAGGACATTCACTGTCTATCGGTAACAATAGTCCCATGGCTTTCTAGTAAGCATTCTTTCTGACTCTTCCTTTTCAAATACCTTTTTCTACTTCCAGAACCTTCTCAGTACTAATTTCTCTATTGTTTTTCCTTCTTCTGTTTTTCTTACCTGTCTTTTCTCCTGTGTTTTTTGCTTCTTGCTTCTACATATTGGTAGACACCACGTTATTTTTACCTCTCCTTTCTCCCAGTCGATCTCTAGGTTATGAACAGCTAGCCATAGCATCTCCAATATTACCTTTGTCTTTTCTTAATTACACATATCCATTCATACCCTCTCAACATACCTCTTAAAGAACATATTGTACTCTATCTGATGAGTAATTACCCCTCCCACATTTACAGTTCCATTTACATTTCATATTAGCAGAGGATTTTTTTAGTCTTTCTAGCTTAAATCCCTTTTCTTTTGCAAACTTTGTGTCTATAAATAGATCTATTGCTCCACTATCCAGTAGTGCTTTTACTGCTACCCCTTCATAATTCTCTAGCTTTTCCAACCCCACTGTTATCTACACTTCTCTTAGTAGCCAGAGTATATGCCATATATCTTTTACTCCTTTAGTGTTACTTTGACATGAAATTTTATTTTCTAGCTTTTCTGGATGCAATATACTGTACATATTTGAAAAAACCAGCTAGAAGCTCATTGTTCTCCATTGTCTTTTGTTGACTCTTATGGTGTTTCTACTACTCTTTCTTTTCTTTACTAACAGTTTTTGGCCATATGGTCCCACTTTCCACAGATATAGCATATTCTGTTCTCTTCTCTCTCTCCATCAATATCTATTGCATTGGGGTCTCTTCCTAGCTGCTGTTCCCTCTAATTGCTTTGTACTTCTCTCCTAAAGTTCTAATCTCCTATCCTCTATACAACACAATAGACCAGTAACACAGAGCTGATAACAAAAGACTAAATATGAGCCTACTTAATATAGAGGTCAGGTCTTAGGCAGGGACACAAGTTTTGTTCTAGCCATTTACCCACTATTCTTAACTGATAGTGAAGTTCTCTTTATAACTAGGACTTACTTTTCAAAAAGCTTTCAAGTGCTGTGCTTATTAGCAAGAACAATGAGAGAGTAAGTAGAAATAGAGATGTTAAGGCTGTGAGATGTAAGGTCAATGATAGGTATCAAGTTCTTATATTAGTACGAGGCTGTGAAGACTTAGGCTCAACCAAGATAGTTGTTTAGAAAGATCTCTATTAAATTGTATAACTATTTATACAAATATTTGTTGGTCTGTGTGCTTATCTTCTACAATCACATGACCCTTATTAATAACTATATATATCTTATATAAGCTTTCTTATGCTATTTATATCCCTCTTGTGTTATACTCCTGGATATTATCTATTAGGTTAAGAAATATACAGAAAATAGTTTTTTTTCTTGGAACTATCTTATAATATTAAGGAGTAGACAGAAGAAGATAATAATAATATAGGGGACATACGTAACCTCTACTATGACCTATAAAAATCCTTAGGACAAGGAATCTTGAGAGGGGAATAGTGTCATGATACAGTCAAAACAGCTAAGTTATTATTTATATTTCTTTTTTATTTGATTAAATGATCAGTGGACATACAAGAGGGAATGACTCAAAAGAGATGTGTAGGACTTTATAAATAGAAGTAAATACAGAATGTATATAAGTAGTATACAGTGATCCAATAGAAACTCTATTGAGTTCTCCTTGTCAACTCAGACTAGAAGTAGTTCCTAAGATATCACAGTCTAAGTTTTTACAGTCCAAGTACACAATCATGATTCCTTTTGCAATTAAATCTTGGAAGATGTTGTTTATCATGGTCTAAAAGGTAACTGGACTGTTAGTCATCCCAAAGAACATTACTAGAGGCTTAAAGAGTCTGTGGTTTATCCAAAAAGCAGTCTTCTACTCATCTCTGGGTTTGATGCACACATTGTTGAATCCCTAGTGGATATTTAGTTTAGTGAAATACTTGGCTCTGTAGAGCTGGGAGATAAGCTAGGAGATAAGAGAGAGTGGGTATTGGTTTCTTCTCTTTAATGAAGAAAACTAGTACAGCCATAGATGACTTAGAGAAATAGATATGACTAGTATATAAGTTCTTCTCCAGAAATATATCTAACTCAGTTTGCTTTACTGGGGACAAAGGGTATACTTTTGACAGTTTGGGCTCAGATTCTGTTATTAGCTCAATAGCATAGTCCCAATAGTGATGTTCTAGGAGAACATTAAAGCTATTCTTGGCAAAAACAAATTCAAACCTCTGGGCATACTCTAGTAATTGGGTAGCAAGATGTTGGGTTTTTATGCTATGCTAGGCTCCTTCAGCCAGGTGCTGAGAGTTAGTGGTAGTAGCTTAGAGGTCAGTAACTGTAGGTTCTAGGAGTATTTGTATTATGAACAAGCAGTCTCTAGATTTCTAGTCTCTACTGTCACAAACTTCATTTGGACCATAACTCCAGGAATACTTGACTGATTTCAATGATCTAAATGACCACCAAAAGCCCTTAAAAAGACCTTTCAAATGGTACCAGAAACATCTCAAAGCAATCAGTATTCACCGAGTTATCAGCAGATCAGTCAGTGATCACCAAGTCACTAGATACTAAGTCACTGATATCTCAGGAACTGCTTAACATAATTGTTTGCTTCAATAACCATTGTGAATCTCTCTTCAATGCACTTCTTTTGGCTATAAATAGATCCTGAGGTGATAAGATCCCATAGAAATACAAGGTCCTCAATATTTGCACATAATATTGATCTTTACTCATAGATTATCATCTGTCCTTGAATAGAACAAAGGACTGCCCTAAGATGGTTAGGTTATCTCTATTTCAAGAACAATAGTACTTCTATATGTAGAACAATAGGTAGTGATCATGTGGTAGGCTGTTCTGGTACATAGACCACTACAATTATGTATTTAAGAACTGTATGTCTAAGGATAAACCTCAGACTTAACAACATCTTTTGCTGCTTGTCTAACTTTGTTTTTTTGAACACTTTGATTATCAAATCAAGTAATCACAAATCAGTAAGTGGCCATTTATGATAGGTACCATTTGAAAGGTCTTCTTAAGGGCTTTTGGTGGCTATTTAGATTGTTGAAATCAGTCAAGTATTTCCAGAGTTATGGTCTGAATAAAGTTTGTAATACAGACTATAGAAAGATCAAAGAGATGGTCCCAAGAAAATTTTCTAAAATAGAGAAAAGTGTCTGGAAAGGTAGAATCAGAAAGAATACCAATAAGGAAAATTTAGGATTATACTATAGATCTCAAGGAGACATTTAAACCACAAAAGGAAAGAATTTATTCTTTATCCAAAGATGAAAGGGAAGAAGTTCAGAACTTCATAAATGACCAACTAAGAAAGAAGTATATTAGACTATTAAAATCCCCTCAGATGTTGCCAGTATTCTTTGTAAACAAGAAAAATAGGAGTAAAAGAATAATAATGGACTACCATAGTCTAAATGATCAAACAGTGAAAAACAACTACCTGCTGCTATTGATTATGGATTTAATAGATAATATGGGAGTAAAAGAGTATTCACAAAAATGGACTTGGGGTAGAGGTTTAACAATGTGAGGATAAAAAAAAAAGATAAGTAAAAGAGAGAATTTACAATATATGTAGGATCCTTTAAACCAATGGTTATATTTTTTGGGATGACAAATTCACCAGCTATATTCTAGGCAATAATGAACAAAATCCTAAGAGATATGATCAATGAAGAAAAGGTAGCAGCCTTTGTGGATAATATATTGGTAAGAACAAAAACAGAGGAAGAATACAATGAGATAATAGAAGAGGTGTTGAAAAGGCTAGAAGAAAATAACTAATATGTCAAACCAGAGAAGTATATATGGAAAGTGATGAAGATTGGATTCCTGGGGGTTGTTATAGGACCCAATGGAATAGAAATAGAAAAGGAAAAAGTGAATAGAGTACTAAGTTAGCCAGAGCCAAAGAACATAAAAGATGTCAGAAAATTTTTGGACCTTACAAACTACTATAGAAGGTTTATCAAAGATTTTTCTCAGGTAGCAAGACTAATGAATATACTGACTAGAAAGGATATAAAGTAACAATGGGAAAGAGAGCAACAGCAGGTATTTGATGAACTTAAAAGGATCTTTATAACCAGACCAGTACTAGCAGCTCTAGACTTAGACAAGGAGTTCAGAATAGAAGTAGACACTTCAAATTATGCTACTGGAGAAGTATTATTAGTAAAGTGCTCTAATAGGATATAGAGACCAGTTGTTTTCATTTCAAAATCTCTAAGTAATACAGAAAGAAACTATAAGATACATGACAAGAAAATGTTAGCAGTAGTTAGATACTTGAAAGCATGGAGGTACTTTCTGGAAGGAATGACTACAAAATTTGAGATTTGGACAGACCATAAAAATCTTAAGTATTTCATAAAGGTGCAGAAGTTAAATAAAAGGCAAGCAAGATAGGCTCTATATTTATTTAGATTTGACTTTATGCTCAAACATATTCCAGAGAGTAAGATAGAGAAAGCAGATAGCTTGAGCAGAAGGCTAGATTGGGAGGTTGGAGTAAAAAGAGATAATGAGGATGAAATGCTAGTTAAGCTAGAATAATTAGAGGTAAAGAGAACAAAAGAAGTGGAGGTGATCATAGAGAGTGTGGATTCACTAGAGAAAGTAAAGTAGTCAAGAGTAAGAGATAACAAAGTAGTTAATGTAGTGGAAGAGATAAAGTAAACAGAAGCAAAGATACTAAGAGATAAAGAATAGAGAGAAATTGACAGCATAATATACAAGGAGGGAAAGGTGTATATACCTAAGAACAAGAAATTAAGAGCAGAGATTATTAGGTTGCATCACAATACATCAGTAGGAAGATATAGGGAACAATAGAAAATAGTAAAATTAGTCACAAGAAACTTTTAGTAGCTAAAAGTAACAAAGGAGATGAAGCAATATATAGAAAGGTATAATTCCTGCCAAAGAAATAAAAACCACACAGAACAACCAGCAGACAAATTAATACCCAACTTGATACCAGAAAAGCCCTGGAGTTATATATTAGCAGACTTTATTACAAAGCTACCATTGGCACAAGGATATGACTTAATCTTAGTAGTAGTGGATAAGTTAACAAAGATGGCTCATTTTATTCTTACTATGGAGAAAATATTAGCAGAAGAGCTAACTAGGCTGTTTAGAAACAACATATAGAAACTACATAGGTTATCTGAAAGTATTATTTCAGATAAAGGACCCTAATTTATAGCAGGATTGATAAAGGAGTTGAATAAAATATTGGGAATTGAGAACAAGATATCAATAGTATTCCATCCTCAGACAGATGGACAAATGGAAAGAATCAACCAAGAACTTGAACAGTATTTGAGGATGTTCATAGACTACAGGCAAGAGCAGTGGCCAGATTGGTTGGGGATAGCTGAGTTTGCCTATAACAATAAAGCATATTTAAGTACTAAGATATTGCCCTTTAAGGTAAACTATAAACAAGATCCTAGAATGGGATTTGAAGTAAGGAGAAAAGGAAAATATAAGAGAGCAGAGAAGTTTATGATTAAAATAAAAGAGGTACAAGAAGAAGCAAAAGCAGTACTGGGAAAGGTACAGGAGGAAATAAAGAAGTATATAGATAGAAAAAAAGGAGAAGTCAATAAATATAAAGTAAGGGACTTAGTAATGCTCAGCACTAAGAACTTGAAATACTAAATAGTTAGAAGAAGAACAGAGAAGTTGACAAAAAGGTTTGTAGACCTCTATAAAATAAAGAAGATTGTATCGACAAATACAGTTGAATTGGAGTTACTTAGTACAGTAAGGATACATCTAGTAGTAAACATTAGCAGAATACATAGATACATAAAGCAGATGGAAGGGCAAAAGAAGAAGTAACCAGCTCCAATTATAATTGAAGAAGAAGAAGAATAGGAGGTTGAGAGAATACTAAATAAGTAGTAGATTAGAGAAAAAGACAAATATTTAGTATAGTAGAAAGGATTTACAGCAGAGTCAGATACTTGGGAAGGGATAGAGAATCTAGGAAATGCAAAAGAAGTAGTTGAAGAGTTTGAAAAAGAGTATCAACAAGACATAAAGAATATCTAGAGATAAAAAAAAAAAAGAAATATTTAGAAGAGGAAAATTACTAGGAAGATTTATAGTAAGAAAGTTATATAGATGGACAGATAAAAGGTATGATAAAGAGTACTGGGTGAGGTTAGAAAGGAATTAGAGACACTGGAAGGAAAAACCAATTAGAGGACAAAAAATAATGGAAATAATCAAGGAAGAAGAAAAAGAAATTGGTCAAGAAGAATCTGGACTTAAAAAGTAGAATGAAGAGGATAATGAAATGGGGAATATCTATGATCCCTACTATGAGTTATAAAAATTCTTAGAATAAGAAATCTTGAGAGGGGGGTAGTGTCATGACTTGGCAAAAATAGCTAAGTTATTATTTTATTTTACTTTATTTTTCTTTTCTTTTCTTTTCTTATTTGGACTTATGTTACATGATAAGTGTGGGAAAGTAGTGCACAGACCATATAGTAGTAGTTGTATAAGTAGTGTATAGAATCAAATAGAAACTCTATTGAGTTCTTCTTGTTAACTTAGACTTGGAGAGTGATTAAGTCATCTCAGGCTAAGTCATTACAGGGATAGCAGCATGGGAAGACTATAATATACTGTGAATTACTATGAATATACTATGAGTATACACTCCGGGTTCTGGAAAATGATGCAATGAGTGGAGTCAGAGGTAGAATACACTATGAGATGAATTAATATATGTTGCTCTCTGGTCCTGTGGTTTTACAGCTGGTCTAGAGGGAATGCAATGATAACACAGGAGTAGAATGACCTTGGCCTCAGCTCATGCACTATGCCTCAATCTCCTGTTATGTGTATGGTTACTTATTTTGGAGTAGTAGAATGTCATCCAAGGGAGAGATAATTTCAGGAGTAAGGAGTTATATAGCAGAGAGTACTACAGGAATATGGGAGAAGGTGGTTTAAGACTTTAGGACTTTAATCTATGAACTAGGTTGTTACCATGTATCTACCCTGTATATACACCAACTGGAGAAGGAGGGAGCCAGTCTGAAACATAATACTCCTAGTCTGAAACATGATACTCCTATAGGAGATAAATAATAATAATAAAGAAAATGAATAAAAAAATATTAATTTATACCGAATTTTCTGGTATATGACAAGTTGCCTCTCACTTATTGGAGTCTCACTATGTCCTTACTCCTTCCTGACACTGAATCTCATCACACAATGCTTGTATGGAACAAGACCAAAATGTGTTG
>Ga0153992_100198_pt1:15000-16402 | contig 16402 bp, 18 predicted proteins | sample TSNC076MetaG_FD_104683 | JGI IMG/M metagenome (GOLD analysis project Ga0153992, IMG submission 104683) | Attine ant fungus gardens microbial communities from North Carolina, USA - TSNC076 MetaG | ecosystem: Host-associated > Fungi > Mycelium > Unclassified | place: USA: North... | reverse complement strand
ATAAATATAGTGAAAATTTGATTCTTCGTCGCCGTAGTAAATAGGAGAAAAAATGGAATTTCTTTCTTCGTCTTTACAAAAGAAAAAAAAAGGGGGGAGGAGTAAGCTGTGACACGTTCACTAAGGAAAAATCCTTTTGTAGCAGATCATTTATTAAGAAAAATTGATAAGCTTAATACAAAAGCAGAAAAAGAAATAATAGTAACTTGGTCCCGGGCATCTACCATTATACCCACAATGATTGGCCATACTATTGCTATCCATAATGGAAAAGAACATTTACCCATTTATATAACAGATCGTATGGTAGGTCACAAATTGGGAGAATTTGCACCTACTTTAAATTTCCGAGAACATGCGAAGGGCGATAATCGATCTCGTCGTTAATAACAAATATAGATACTTATCATTCATTAGTAGGAGGTGAACCTTATGCTAAATAAGAAAGAAACAAAAGTATATGCTTTAGGTCAACATATATCTATGTCTGCTCATAAAGCACGAAGAGTAATTGATCAAATTCGTGGACGTTCCTACGAAGAAACACTTATGATACTAGACCTCATGCCTTATCGAGCATGTTATCCAATTTTTAAATTGATTTATTCTGCAGCAGCAAATGCTAGTTACAATATGGGTTCCACCGAAACCAATTTAATAATTAGTAAAGCTGAAGTCAATGAGGGTACTACCACGAAGAAATTAAAACCTCGAGCTCGAGGGCGTAGTTATCTAATAAAAAAACCCACTTGTCATATAACTATTGTAGTGAAAGATATATCTTTAGATGAAGATGAATCTATAAATAGAGACTATCTCGCATGGTTAAAAAAACATAGATGGAAAAATAAGTATACAGGTATGATATATCATGATATGTATAGTAACGGGGGAATATGGGACAAAAAATAAATCCACTTGGTTTCAGACTTGGTACAACCCAAGATCATCATTCCCTTTGGTTTGCACAACCAAAAAACTATTCCGAAGGTCTAGAAGAAGATCAAAAAATACGAGATTGTATTAAAAATTATGTACAAAATAATATGAGAATATCCTCTGGCATCGAGGGAATTGCACGTATAGAGATTCAAAAAAGAATCGATTTGATCCAGGTCATAATCTATATGGGATTTCCAAAATTATTAATAGAAAGTCGACCGCAAGGAATTGAAGAATTACAGATGAATCTACAAAAAGAATTTAATTGTGTAACACGAAAACTCAACATTGCTATTACAAGAATTGCAAAACCTTATGGAAACCCTAATATTCTTGCAGAATTTATAGCCGGACAATTAAAAAATAGAGTTTCGTTTCGAAAAGCAATGAAAAAGGCTATTGAATTAACTGAACAAGCAGATACAAACGGAATTCAAGTACAAATTGCAGGACGTATCGA
>Ga0153992_100197_pt1 | contig 16443 bp, 26 predicted proteins | sample TSNC076MetaG_FD_104683 | JGI IMG/M metagenome (GOLD analysis project Ga0153992, IMG submission 104683) | Attine ant fungus gardens microbial communities from North Carolina, USA - TSNC076 MetaG | ecosystem: Host-associated > Fungi > Mycelium > Unclassified | place: USA: North Carolina, Lumber... | reverse complement strand
TTTTGCTTCCTAGGACATGTTTCAGTGTAAAGTCAAATCTTGACAAATATAGGGCCTATCTTGCTTGTCTTCTATTTAACTTTTGTGCCTTCATGAAGTATTCAACATTCTTATGATCTGTCCAGATCTCAAATTTGGTAGTTGTCCCTTCTAGGAAGTGTCTCCATACCTCTAAGCATCTGACTACTACTAGCATCTTCTTATTGTGTATTTTGTAATTTCATTCTATGTCACTTAATGACTTGGAAATAAAAGCAACTGGTCTCTACAGTCCATCTAAGCACATCATTGATAGTACTCCTCTAGTAGCATAATTTGATGTATCTGCTTCTACCCTGAATTCTTTATCAAGGTTGGGGGCAACTAATACTGGTCTGGTTGTAAAGACTTTCTTGAGCTCATCAAATGCTTATTGTTGTTTCTCTTCCCACTACCATTTTACATCTTTCCTCATTAATGTATTTATTGGCCTAGCTACTTGAGAAAAATCCTTAATAAACCTCTGATAATAGTTTGCAAGGCCCAGAAATTTCCTAATATCTTTAATATTCTTTGGCTCTAGCCAACTCAATACTCTATTCACCTTTTCTTTCTTTATCTCTATGCCATTAGGCCCTATTACCACTCCTAGAAACTCTATCTTCCTCACTTTCCATGTGTATTTTTCTGGCTTTACATATAAGTCATTCTCCTCCAGTCTCCTCAATACTTTCTCTACAATCTCATCATGTCCTTCTTCTGTTTCTGTCCCAACCAATACATCATCCACAAATGTAGTCACTTTCCCTTTATTGATCATGTCTCTCAGGATTTCATTCATCATTGCCTAAAATGTAGCTAGTAAGTTTGTCATCCCAAAAAACATAACTATTGGTTCAAAGAATCCCACATATATTGTAAATGTTCCCTTCTACTTATCTCCCTCTTTAATCCTCATATTATTGAACCTCCACCATAAGTCCATTTTAGTAAATACTTTCTTATTCCTCATTGTGTCTATCAAATCTGTAATCAATGGTAGTAGATAGTTATTTTTTACTGTCTAGTCATTTAGACTATGGTAGTCTATTACCATTCTCTTACTTCTATCTTTCTTTGCCACAAAGAACACTGGTGATGTCTGAGGGGATTTTGACAGTCTAATGTACCTCTTCCTAAGTTGGCTGTTTACAAATTTTTGGACCTCTTTCCTTTTGTTCTTTAATAATGGGTAGATCCTTTCTTTCCCAGGCTTGAATGTCTCTTTAAGATCTATAGTGTGATCCCAGACTTTTCTTGTAGGCATCCTTTCTGACTCCACCTTCCTAAATGCCTTCCTCCACTTTAGGAATTTCTTTGGAACCATTTCCTCAATTTTCCTATGATCTGCCTCAACCTTTTCTTCTCTTCTCCAATTTTCTTTATCATCTACAGCCTATCTTACAATCTTTTCTTTCTCTGGAGTAACCACTTGTCTTTTCTTCTTTACTTCTTTCAACTTGGTGTTTCTCCCATACAGTGGTGGGCATCTCATCATTTTGACCTCTCCTATTTCCCAGTTGATTTCTGGATTATGGGTTTGTAGCCATGGTATGCCCAATATCACATCTGTCCTTCCTAAGTCACATATGTCTATCCTTATCCTTTCAGTGTAATTTCTACAGTGCATATTGACTTCTACCTAATGTGTAATTGCTCCCCCACTGTTGTTTGTACCATTTACAATTCTTACTATCACTGGTCTCTCTAGTTTCTGCAGCCTAAACCTATGTCTAGCTGCCATCTTTTTATCTATAAACATTTCTATTGCACCACTATCCAAGAGTGCTTTCACTGTTATGCCTTTATACATATTTATCTTCTCTACCTCTATATTCAATTATACTTCTCTTAGCATTTTAAACATCCTTCTCACATCTTTCTCTGTACCCCTCTCTCTTGCTGTGCCCCTTGGAACTCCTGTCCACATGCCACTTTGCTGTACTTCTCCCTGAGTAGGGCACACTGCTACTCTCCAATTCCACCATGGCTGTTTCCTCCTAGTCCCACATTCTGGACACAAAATTCTCTTCCTATCCTCCTCTGATATTCCCTTAACTGTATTCTTTCTTCCATACTGACTATACTTTACATTGACCACTCCTCTTTCTCTTGCTGTATTCTCTCTTCACCTCTATGCTTCAAGGCAACTGCTACACCACACATTTCTCAAACATTTACCAGAGATAAATCCTTGTCCCCAGTTCTCATGTATTTTGGTGCATTTGTAGTTGTACCCTCCACACTCCACAAATGTCACAACTTTCTACTTGGTCATCTATTCTTTCTGCTCTAATGCTGCATTTCTTGGGTACATACCATGTGCACTACTATATTCCTGTGCCTTTCTCCATAAAGAGTGCACCAGCCTTTTCTCTTTTCTCTTCTTCTTAACTTCAATATTTGGGCACTCCCATTTGAAATACCCAATACCCCAACATCTAGAGCATTTAACCTCTTCTACCATCTCATTCCTTTTTATTCTTACTTCTTCTCTCACCCCACATCTCATCACTTTACTTAACAACACTTCAAATTTATTTCTGCGAATTGGCTCCCCCTTCTTCTTCTTATCCTTGTTCCTGCAGTTATAGACTAGATACCCAAACTTTTCACAGCTCCAACACTTTCTCTTATCTCTTCCTTCTAATTCTGCCCTTAGTTTGGTGAGGGCACTCCATTGATTGAGCATGCTGTTCATAAGAAAGTTGTATTGATCTAGAGACATGGTGCTATTTCTCCAGAGAAGTTGGAATAGGAAATGATCTCACTAATGTTATGTCTACTGGAGTGCAAGATCTTTACCTAGCTAGATACCTATTGCCTTACTTACTACTGCCCTAATACTATGGTTATACTATCACCCCAAGAAGAGGATCTCTAACCTAAATACCTTCCTAAGGATACAGTGTTACTTCTCTGCATATATAGCCTATAATAGGACTTCAGCACAAGGTTTATAAAGTGAAAAGGTACAAGTAACTACTGGCAATACCACTCAATTGTGAGGTCAGGTCTTAGACACAATGCTTGAGCTTGGTACTGTGCTTCCACTGATAGTCTCTAACTGACTATCAAGTCCTCTTAAGCCAAGAGTCTGGCTATATAGAGAGGTGACTAGTGATCATGATGACCACCAGTCAAGGGTTGAAAAAAGTATGAGAGTTAAGATGAGCAAAGTCTAAGGCAGACAGTGCTCTAGATGTAGAATTGAGTTCTAGTATAAGAACTTAGACTGTGATGCCTTAGAACTACTTCTAGTCCAAGTTGACAAGGAGAACTTGATAGAGTTCCCATTCAATTGCTATACACTACTTATACATATTATTTATTTACTTTTATTTATAAAGTCCCACATATCTCTTTTGAGTCATTCCCTCTCATGCATCTATTGATTTAAATGAAAAGAAAAATAAAAGAAATATAAATAATAACTTAGCCATTTGGCTGAGTCATAATAGAAAAAGCATTTAGGAGACTGAAAGAGGTGTTTATAACAGAGCCAGTCTTAGCCATCCTGGATTTAGATAAGAAGATGAGAGTGGAGGCAGATGTCTTAGACTATGTGACAGGAGGGGTACTGTTAGTAAAATGTAAAGATGAAAAGTAGAGGCCAGTTGCCTTCATCTCTAATTCATTAAATATGACTGAATGAAACTATGAAATCTATGACAAAGAGATGCTAGCAGTAATCCAGTGTTTGGAATCATGGAGGCACTACTTGGAAGGGGTAAAAGTAAAGTTTGAAATCTGGATGGACCATAAAAACCTCCAATACTTTATGACTAGTCAAAAGTTAAACCAGAGACAAGCTAGGTAGGTATTATATCTATCACAGTTTAACTTTACTCTTAAGCATATTCCAGGGAAGAGCATGGGAAAGGTAGATGGATTGAGTAGAAGACTGGATTGGCAGGAAGGAGTGGAAAATGACAACCAAAACTAGATGCTCATCAAGCTAGAATGGATAAAAAGGATGGAAACATTAGTGGAGGAAAATAATCTTAGGGAAAAGATCAAGAAGGCATAGGGGAAAGACAAGAAGGTAGTAAAAGCAGTGGAAGAACTAAAGAAAGCAGGGATGAAAATACTCAGAGATAAGGAATAGACAGTTGAAGAAGGGCTAGTTATGAAAGAAGGACAAATATATGTCCCAGAGAGAGAACTAAGAAGAGAAGTGATACACTTATATTATAATATGCTGGTGGGAGGACATGGGAGAAGATAGAAGATAACAGAGCTGGTTATGAGAAACTACTAGTGGCCAGGAGTAACAAAGGAGGTGGGGAGATATATGGAGGGATGCAATACTTGCCAACAATATAAGAATAGAAGTGAGGCCCCAGCAGGAAAACTGATGTCCAATGCAATTCTGGAAAAGCCATAAAGTTATATTTCAGCAGACTTCATTACTAAACTACCTTTGGCACAGGGCTATGATGTGATTTTAGTAGTTTGTGATTGGTTCAGTAGGATGACCTACTTTATACCAACTATAGAAAAAACATTAGCAGAAGGACTTGCTAGACTATTCAGGGACCACATCTAGAAGCTGCATAGACTTCCAGAAGGTATCATATTAGACAAGGGGGTACAGTTTACAGCAGAGATAATGAGAAAGTTGAATAAGTTGTTGGGAATCCAGACAAAGCTGTCAACAGTCTATTACCCTTAAACAGATGGGCAGATAGAGAGAATCAATCAGGAACTAGAACAGTAACTAAAGGTCTTTATCAATCATAGACAAGAACAGTGGCCAGAGTAGCTGGGGACTGCTGAATTTGCATATAACAATAATATTTATTCAGCAACAAAAACCTCTCTATTTAAGGCAAACTATGGTCAGGACCCAAGAATGGGATTTGAAGGAAAAAGAAGGAGAAAATTTGAGGCAGTGGGAAAGTTTGTAGAAAAAATGAAAAAGATCCAGAAGGTAGCAAGAGTAGCACTAGGAAAAGTGCAGAAGGAGATGAAGAGATATACAGACAGAAAGCAAGGAGAAGCAAAAGAATACAAAATTAGGGACTTAGTGCTACTAAGTACAAAAGATCTCAAATGGCAGATGATAGGAAGAAGGTCAGAGAAGTTGACAAAGTGGTTTGTGGGGCCTTATAGGGTCAAGGGAATTGTCTTAACCAATGCTATAGAATTGGAGCTACCTAGTTCTATTAAGATATATCCTATAGTTAATGTAAGTCAAGTATGGTTGTACAAACCCCAAGTGGAAGGACAGAAGAAAACCCCACCAAAACCAGTTATTATCGAGGGAGAAGAGGAATTCAAGGTAGAAAAGATACTAAACAAAAGGGTAGTTAGAGAAAAAGAAAAGTTCTTAGTATGATAGAAGTGTAAGACCTTAGACTGTGATAACTTAGATCCACTTCTAGTTCGAGTTAACAAGGAAAACTTGATAGAGTCCTTATTCAATTGCTATACACTACTTATACATATTCTGTTGTTTACTTCTATCTATAAAGTCCTGCACATCTCCTTTGAGCCATTTCCTCTTGTGCATCTATTGATTTCTTGATTTTGTAGGGGCCCACAAACCTCTCTGTCAGCTTTTCTGTTCTCCTACCAATTATTTGGTATTTCAAGTCTTTAGTGCTGAGCATTACTAAGTCTTCTTCTTTATACTTGTCAGCTTCTCCTTTTTTTCTATCTGTATACTTCTTCATTTCCTCTTGTACTTTCTCCAGTGCTGCTTTTACCTCTTCCTGAATTTCTTTCATTTCTGTTACAAACTTCTCTGCTCCTTGGTATCTCCCCTTCTTCCTTACTTTAAACCCCATCCTGGAATCTTGTCTGTAATTTGCCTTAAAAGACGATGTTTTAGTACTCAAGTGTACCTTATTGTTGTAGGTAAACTCTGCTGTTCCTAGCCAATCTGACTACTGTTCCTGCCTATGGTCAATAAACATCCTCAAGTACTGTTCTAGTTCCTGATTAACCCTCTCTGTTTGTCTGTCTGTCTGAGAGTGGAACACCATTGACAATTTACTTTCAATCCCCAACATCCTGTTCAACTCCCATATCATTCCTGCTACAAATTGGGGTTCCCTATCTGAGATGATACTTTTAGGTAACCTATGTAACTTCTATATGTTGTCTCTAAACAACCTAGCTAATTCTTCTGCTAATATCTTTTCTGTAGTAGGAATAAAATGTACTATTTTTGTTAACCTATCAACTACTACTAGAATTAAATTGTATTCTTGTGCTAGCAGTAACTTAGTGATAAAATCTGCTGAGATGTGTGCCCAAGGTTTTTCTGGAATTGAGTTTGGTATTAACTTTCCTGCTGGCTATTCTGTGCAGTTTTTATTACGCTGGCAAGCATCATACCCTTCTATATATTGCTTTACTTCTTTTGTAACTCCTGGCCACCAAAAGTTCCTAGTAACCAACTCTACTGTCTTCTATTGTCCCCTATGTCCTCCTACTGGCATATTATGATATAACTGAATGATTTCTGCTCTCAGCTTCTTATCTCTTGGTATATATACCTTTCTTTCTTTATACATGATGCCATCAACTTTTCTCTACTCCTTGTCTCTTAACATTTTTACTTCTACTTGTTTTATTTTTTCTACCACTTTAATCATCTTGTTGTCTTTTACTTTTGACTGTTTTACCTTCTTTAGTAAATCCACTCCTTCTACTATTATTTCTACCTTTTTTGTTTTTCTGACTTCTAGCCACTCTGGTTTCACCAATGTCTCATTCTTGTTATCCTTCTCTATTCCTATCTCCCAGTCTGGCCTCCTGCTCAAACTATCTGCTTTCCCCATCTTGCTTCCCAGAACATGCTTTAGTGTAAAATCAAATCTTGATAGGTACAATGTCTATCTTGCTTACCTCCTATTCAATTTCTGTGCTTTTATAAAGTATTCAAGATTTTTGTGGTCTGTCCATATTTTGAATTTTATGGTTGTTCCTTCCAGGAAATGCCTCCATGCTTCTAAACATCTGACTACTGCTAACATCTCTTTGTCATGTATCTCATGATTCCTTTCCATATCACTTAAGGACTTAGAAATGAAAGTGGCTGGCCTCCACAACTCATCAGAGCACTTTATTGTCAGTACTCCTCCAGTAGTATAGTTTGAAGCATCCACTTCTACCCTAAATTCTGTATTTAGATCTAGGGCTGCCAATACTGGTCTGGTTGTAAATATCCCTTTTAGTTCATCAAATGCTCGCTGTTGTTCTTTTCTCCATTGCTATTTCACATCCTTCCTCATCAACATATTCATTGGCCTTGCTACTTGAGCAAAGTTTTTGATAAACCTTCTATAGTAGTTGGCAAGGCCTAAAAACCTCCTAACATCTCTCACACTCTTTGGTTCTGACCAACTCAATACTCTGTCTACCTTTTCCTTTTCCATTTTGATTTCATTGGGTCCTATAACAACCTCTAGGAATCCAATCTTCTGCACCTTCCACACACACTTCTCTGGCTTGATATATAAGTCATTCTCTTCTAATCTCTTTAGTACTTCTTCTATCATTTCATCATGCCCCTCTTTTGTTTCTGTCCCCACTGACATATTATCCACAAAAGCTGCAACTTTTCCTTCATTAATCATGTCTCTCAGGATTTCATTCATCATTGCCTGAAATGTGGCTGGCAAATTTGTCATTCCAAGGAACATAACTGTTGGCTCAAAGGACCCTACATAGGTTGTGAATGCTCTCTTCTACTCATTCCCTTCCTTGATTCTCACATTGTTGAACCCCCACTGAAGATCTATTTTAGTAAATATTTGTTTACTTTCTATGTTGTCTATTAAGTCCATAATCAATGGAAGTGGGTAGTTATTCTTCACCATCTGGTCATTCAAGTTATAGTAGTCCATTACTATTTTCTTTTCTCTATTCTTTTTGCTCACAAAGAAAACTGGTGATGTTTGAGGGGATTTTGATAGTCTGATGTATCCCTTTCTTAGCTGATCCTCCACAAAATTCTGAATTTCTTCCCTTTTATTCCTGGACAAAGGGTAGATTCTTCCTTTTCTGGGTTTAAATATCTTCTTGAGATCTATGGCATGATTCCAGATTTTCCTCATTGGCATTTTCTCTGACTCTATCTTTCTGAATACCTTTCTCTACCTTAGGAATCTCTGTGATACCATTTTTTCGATTTTCCTATGGTCCACTTCAACTTCTTTTTCCCTTCTCTAGTCTTCTTTATCATTTACTATCTATCTCACAATTTTCTCTTCTTCTATTGTTGCCACTCTTTTTACTCTTTTTGCTTTCTTCTCTTCTTTCAGCTTTATATTCCTTCCACACAGTAGTAGGTACCTCATTATCTTTACTTCTCCCATTTCCCAGTTAATCTCTGGGTTATGTACTTGTAACCATGGCATCCCCAATATAACATCTGTCTTCCCCAGATCGCACACATCTATTCTCATCCTTTCTACATAACCTTTGTAGTACATGTTCACTTCTACTTGGTGTGTTATTGCCCCTGTACTGTTATTTGTATCATTTACATTCCTCACTTGCACCAGTCTTTCCAATTTCTGCAGTTGAAACCTATATCTAGCTACTATATTTCTATCTATGAACATCCCTATTGCACCACTATTTAAGAGCACTTTTACTGTTACCCCTTTGTGGATCTACACCAATATTCAACCACACTTCTCTCAATATCTTAAATGTCCTTCTCACTTCCCTTTGCTCACCCTCCTCCCTTGCTGTGCTTTTTGGGGGTTCACTCCACATACCATCTGGTTGCATTTTACCTTGTGTAGGTCACACCACATTACCCTCCTTCCTCCTTTGTCTTGGGCATCCACACCACTCAGCTTCCTCTAGCTTACTCTCTCTGAGAACTCCTTGTTCCCTGTTGTTCTCCCAATACATCCCTTTCTTTCCACACTATCTACATTCTATGTAGGCTGCTATGACCTCTCCTGTCATCTATCCTAACTCTAACAACCATGCATCCTCTGGCATATTCTCTACTCCACAATATTCCTACACCTTTTTCTAGTTGGGATGTACCAGCTCCCTTCTTCTTACTTTCTCTTGTTGCTGTACTTTTCCTCTTATAGGGTGTTCTGCCTCTTCTTGCCTCCTCCTTTCCTTCTCCACTTCAATATTTGGGCACTTCCATTTGTAGTGCCCAATTTCTCTACATCTAAAACACTGTAGTTCCACCACTACCTCTTGCCTCTTCACCTTTACTTCCTCTCTTACACCACATCTCATCACCCTGCTTGCCAACACTTCAAATCTATTCTGGGGAATTGATTTCCCCTTTTTCTCCTAATTTCTATTTCTACAGTTACAGGCCAGGTGCCCAAACTTCTTACAACTCCAACATTCTCTCTCTCTTCTTTCTTCTAACTATGCCCTTAGTGAAGCAAGAGCTTGCTTTTCTTTGAGCATGTTGCTCAGGAGGTTGTTATATTGATCTAGAGACATAGTGCTACATCTCTAGAGGGGTTGGAATAACAAGTGATCTTACTAATGTTATGTCTACTAGGACACAAGATCTTTACCTAGCTAGACATCTACTGCCCTACTAACTACTGCCTTAATAATATGGTTATACTATTACCCCAAGGAGAGGATCTATAACCTAAACGCCTTCCTAAGGATACAGCATTACTCCTCTGCATGTATTGGTTACAATAGACCACCAGCACAAGGTTTATAAGACAAAGGCTACTATTCTATCTACCAACACTCAGTTGCAAGTTCTGGCTTTGATCATGATGCCTGAGCTTGGTACCATGTTTCTACCTTCAGTCCCTAACTGACTAATAAGTCCCCTTAAGCCTAGGGCCCAGCTATGTCATAGTGGTCCTGAGTTGTGTCACCCAGGTACTAAGAAAGATAAGAGAGTAAGAGATAGCAGGGCTCTGTGGTGAGTAGTGCCAATGAAGAAAATCGAGTTCTAGTATAAGACCTTAGACTGTGATAACTTAGATCCACTCCTAGTCTGAGTTGACAAGGAGAACTTGATAGAGTCCTCATTCAATTGCTATATACTACTTATACACATTCTGTTGTTTACTTCTATTTATAAAGTCCTGCACATCTTCTTTGAGTCATTCCCTCTCATGCATCTGTTGATTTCTTAATTAAATGAAAAGAAAAAGAAAAGAAATATAAATAATGACTTAGCCATTTGGCCAAGTTATGACAAGAAGAAGTATATAGCAGAAGAAGATACTTGGGAAAGTAGAGAAAACCTAAAAAATGTGAAGGAGTTGGTTGAAGAGTTTGAGAGAGAGTATAGGGAAGAGGCTGAAGAAGTATGGTGATAAGAAGAATATTAGTGTGAGGTCATGAAGACTTAGGCTTAACCAAAGTGGTTGTTCAAAAAGAGCTCGATAGAGTTCTCTATTGAATTGTACAACTACTTATACAAATATCTATTGGTCTGTGCACCCATCTCCCACAATCATATGACCTTACTAATAACTATATATTTCTTACATAAGCTTTCCCATACTATTTATATCCCTTTTTTATTAGACTCCTGGATATTATCTACTAGGTTGAGGAATATATGGGAAATAGTTTCCTTTCTTGGAACTATCTCATAACAGAGAAGAAAAAGACAGAAAGGTATTCTCAAGAGAACTACTGGGGAGATTTACAGCTAAAATCCTGTGGGGGTGGTCAAATAAGGAATATAAGAAATAAAGAGAGAAAAAATGGAAAGAGAACTAGAGATAATGGAAAAATTTCTCAGAACAAGGAAACTTGAAGGGAGGGCTGTGTTATGAGACAATCCCTAAAAAAGAAACTATTTCCTGCACATTCATTAATCTAATAGGAAATATCCAGGAATATAATGCAGGAAAGATATAAATAGTGTGGGAAGGATTATGTAAGACATATATAGTTATTAGTAAGGGTCATGTGAGTACAGGAGATAGGCACACAGACCAACAGACATTTGTATAAGTAGCTAGGGCAATCCAATAGAAAACTCTATTGAGTTCTTCCTAGACAACTACCTTGATTGAGTCTAAGTCTTTATGACCTTGTGCTAACATCCAGCCTGGGATTGGGTCAATTGGAGTAGTAGAGAGCTTCACTATATTAAACATAGAATAGAATTTTTTTCATTGTAAGAGGTAACTTCAGTTGATAGACCATGGGTTCCACTTGTTGCTTTACTAGAAAGGGTCTGAGTCTAGATATGACAGCTTTGCAGAAGGGCAGGTGGTCTTAATGTCTGACATGTCTAGAAATACTTGATATCCAGGACAAAATACTAGGACAGGAGTCATTCTCTGGTTATAGTACCTAGTTATATCCTCTTGTGCTTTTTAGATTGCAGACTTGGCTTCTTTGATGGCTGATCTCATCTACTCCATGAATTTGTTAACAGTTTTTAGCTCAGAGGGACATTGCCTTAGTTCAAAACCCATTTGTGGGGTCCATCTATGTTAAGGTGCAGACTTAGGACTGAAGTTCTGATCCTAACCAGTGACAATTGAAAAAGAAGAACTCAATAGAGTTCTCTGTTGAATTTCTACTACTACTTATACAAATGTCCCATGGTCTGTGCACCTACTTCTCACAGTCACAAGACTCTTACTAATAACTATATACTTCTTATATAATATTGTCACACACTATTTATATCTTTCCTATGTTATGTTCTTGGAGGTTCTCTATCAAGTTGACAAATACATAGTAGATGTTTTCCTTCTTTGGAGTCAACTTATAATATCATCCAGAAATATATTGTTACTTGGGATGTCAACTGCAATAAATTGCCTAACTACTCTATCTACCACTTTAATATAGATTACCAGATCACCTCCAAGAGCAGGCTTGCTTATATATATATTGACAAGCAGCCTGGTCTTGACAGCTCTCTAACTTGGTGGTATGAAACCATTAAACTAAATTTATGTCTTTCATGGCTACATCACTCGACCTGTGTTTTATTATATCCACTAAGTTCTGAAATTTCCCACTTCTTCTACCACAAAGAGCCTCTCTAGATGAAATCTACAAGTACTATGAAGTATCACAATATATGACTATGAACTTGCTCAAATTATCATAGAAGGTCAGTAAGCACTTATAATGTATAACTTGCTCAGAGCTGTTCTTATCAGATGATGTTAGTTTCAGTACTGAGAACAAACCTCTAGACTTCATATTGCACCAACATAACAACATCAATACTATCAATCTATCTACTTCTACTTCTCCAATGTCTTTCTCTGCTTAGCCACAATCTAGTAGCAATCAGGGCTTAGTAGTATGTATAGAAAAAGAAAAAGAATACTAAAGTTTTCTTGAATGTTATGCTTCCCTTTGATTTCTTCTTGCTAGAGGCATTGCAGGTACTGGTGTGTGTTCCAATTTGTAACCCATTGTTATGAGTTACCTTGACCATAACAATATACTATAAGTAAAACAAATATGAACTGGAGTTGAACTGGTGAAAATTGGATACTGGTAGTTTAAATAAGTACAAATAGTACAAGTTGTATATATAGTGTAGAACAATTGATCAAAAACTCCATCAAGTTCTCTTCTAATCCTAAAGTACTACCTTGAGTTAAACCCTAGCTTGAGTCAGTCACTGATACCCATATCAGAAATTCATGATCCCTTGATTAGTCTCATACATATGTACAACTCTGTTCAATCAACTCAAAGTATTCTTGATTACATGATCATCTAATTTGGATAGTGTATCAGCTATTGGCAATACAGGTAGTGCTAAGGCCATTGAAAATGCAGTAGCATATATATATTTGGAAGGAGGTATCTTGGCTTTTTGGACAGACAATGGACTTTCAGTAATGAAGATATTTTCTGATTCAGCTATAAAGTTCTTTTCTTATGAATCAGTAGTAAGTATAATGCATCTTGCATCCTAGTCTCTTTCTTATGTTTCTTATTTCAGAAATGTGCTTTTGCTAAATATGTGAACAACATTGATGATCTACAGGGGATTACATTAGAGTACAGCATTGTTATTGATAGGCAGTGAATGCTCTTAGTGATCATCCTAGATAGATGTTCAAGAAGAACTTGATAGAGTTCTTTGTTGGATTGGACCCCTACTTATACTACTTTTACAGTGGCTGTACTACTAGTCCATGATCACATGTTCTTCCTGAATGTTCTGTGATTACTTGACCTTGTCACATGACCTTAGTTCCCACACTATTTATATCTCAACCCTATTGTATGTCTTGAGGTTTTGGATCAAGTGTTCAAATGCTCAGGAACTTATTTTCTTTTTGGGGCTCTCATAACATAGCTCTCCTTTCAAGTTTCCTTGTCCTGAGGAATTTTTCCATCAACTCCAGTTCTTGTTCCACCTCTTTTCCCTTTCTCTTTTGTACCTCCTTTTTCCCCAACCATATAACAATTTTGCCATAAACTCCCTAGGTAATTCCTAACTAAATTTCTTCTTCTCTTCTTCCAGTTCCTGTCATCTTAGTTCCTTAACCTCTTCTCCATATATCCTCTCAAACTCTTCTACCAACTCTTTTGCATTCTCCAAGTTTTCCCTATTCTTCCAAGTGTCTTCTCCCACTGTGTACCCCTTCCACCTCACCAGAAACTTTTCCTTCCCCCTAACTGTTCTTTTATTTAAGATTTTTTCTACCTTGAATTCCTCCTCCCTTTCAATAATGACCTGTTTTGGTGGTATCTTCTTCTGTCCCTTTACCTGTGGTCTATAGAGTCGTACTCTACTTATGTTAACTACAGGGTGTATTTTAATAGACTTAGGTAGTTCTAACTCTATCACGTTACTAAAGATGATTCTCTTGACTTTGTAGAGGCCTACAAAACATTCTGTTAGCTTCTCCAATCTTCTCCCTTTCATCTGCCATTTCAAGTCCTTCGTACTTAGCAGGTACTAAGTCCCCTACTTTGTATTTCTCTTCCTCCTTTCACCTTCTGTTTGCAAACTTCTTTATTTCCTTCTGTGCTTTCTCTAGCGCTACTTTTGCTTCCTCCTGGATTTCTTTTATTCTTTCTACAAATTTTTCCACTGCTTTGTACTTCCCCTTTCTTCTTCCCTCAAACTCCATTCTTGGATCTTGACCATAGTTTGCTTTGAATGGTGATATTTTTGTTGCTGCATGAATTTTGTTATTGTATACAAACTCTGCCATTCCTAACCAATCCAGCTACTGCTCTTGTCTATGGTTGATGAAGACCCTCAGATATTGCTTTAACTCCTGGTTTATCCTTTCCATCTGCCCATCTGTTTGAGAGTGATAGGCTGTTGAGAGTTTTGTCTGGATTCCCAACAAGTTATTCAATTCCCTCATCATTCCTGCTGCAAACTGCACTCCCCTATCTGATATGATGCTTTCTGGGAGTTCATGCAACTTTCATACATGATTTCAAAACAGCTTTGCAAGTCCCTCTGCTGATGTTTTCTCTGTTGTTGCTATGAAATGCACCATTTTACTAAAGTGGTCACATACTACTAAGATAGCATTGTATCCTTGGGCTAATGGCAGTTTGGTGATGAAGTCTACTGAGATATGGCTCCATGGTTTTTCTGGGATTGCATTGGGCATTAGCTTTCCTGCTGGTACTTTACTTTGATTCTTGTATCTTTGGTATGCATCATATCCATCTACATATTCTTCCACCTCTTTTGTTATTCCTGGCAACCAACTCTGTTATCTTCCATCTTCTTCCATGCCCTCCTACTGGAGTGCTGTGGTGCAATCATATTTTCTCCCCTCTGAGTTCTCCTTCTAGTATATATATCCTTCCTTCCTTCATTACTACCCTATCTTCTATTTCCCATTCTTCATCCTTCAACATCTTTATTCCTGCCCTCTTTAACTCTTTTACTGCCTTTACTACCTTTTCATCCCCTTCCTGCACCTTTTTGATTCTCTCTTTTAGGTTTCCTTCCTCTATTATCATTTCTGCTTCCCTAATCCATTCTAGCTTTATCAATTTCTGGTCCTTGTTGTCCTTTTCCACTCCCTCCTGCCAGTCTGGTCTCCTGCTTAATCTGTCTGCCTTCCCCATACTCCTTCCTGGAACATGTTTTAATACAAAATTAAATTGTGATAGGTATAGGGTCTATCTTGCTTGTCTTCAGTTTAATTTTTGGCTCGTCATAAAATACTGGAGGTTTTTATGGTCCATCCAGATTTCAAATTCAAGTTTTGCTCCCTCCAAATAGTACCTCCATGCTTCTAGGCACCTAATAACTACTAGCATCTCCTTATTATAAATTTTGTAATTTTGCTCTATGGCATTCAACAATTTAAAGATAAAGGCCACTGGCCTCTACTTCCCATCCTCACACTTTGTCAACAGCACTCCCCCTGTTGCATAGTCTAAGGCATCCACTTCTACTCTCATCTCCCTATCAATATCTGGGATAGCTAAAACAGGCTCTGTGGTAAATACCGCCTTAAGTCTTTCAAACATCTCTTTCTGTTCCTTTTTCTATTTCCATTTCTGCTCCTTCCTGACCAGTGTATGTAGCGGTGCTGCTATCCTGGTGAAGTCTTTGATAAACTTTCTGTAATAGTTGGCAAGGTCTAAAAACTTTTGCACTTCTTTGACATTTCTGGATGCTGGCCAGTTTAGTACTCCCTCTACCTTTTCCTTCTGCATTTCCACTCCCCTTGGACCAATTACTACTCCCAGAAATTCTACCTCTCTTACTTTCCATTTACACTTTTCTGGTTTTATGAATAGGTCATTCTCTTCCAACCTTTTTAGTACCTCTTCTACTAATTCATCATGTTCTTCTTCAGTGTCTATGGCTACCAGGATATCATTGATGAATATCACTGTATCTCCTTGGTTTATGAGATCTCTAAACAGATCATTCATCATTGTTTGGAAGGTAGCAGGAGAGTTTGTTAACCCAAAACACATGACTGTGGGTTCATAAGCTCCAATATGCATTGTAAACACTGCCTTCCATTCATCTCCCTCTTTGATCCTAACGTTATTGTATCCCCATCTCAGGTCCAACTTCATAAACACTTTTCTCTTTCCTACTCCATCCAGTATGTCTGCGATGAGGGGTAAAGGGTACCTATTCTTTATTGTCCACTAATTTATGTGTCAATAGTTCTGCACCATTCTTTGTATGCTATCCTTTTTTGCCATAAAGTATACTGGTGACATTTGAGGTGACTTGGAAGGTCAGATGTATCCTTTCCTCAACTGATCCTCTATAAATGCCTGTACTTCTTCTCTTTCCTCCCTCAATAATGAGTATACCTTTTCCTTTTTTGGTATGAACCCCTCTTTCAGTTCTTGTTGTGAGAACCTCAAGCAGGAAAAGGTTTCCCACACATCTGAACACTCAATCTAAAATCTCCAAGCACACAATGGAGTAAAGACATAAACAGGATAGGGACTTAGTAAGCCAAGTCACGTGACAAGGTCAGGTGACCATAGAACATTCTGGAAAGGACATGT
>Ga0153992_100195_pt1 | contig 16495 bp, 19 predicted proteins | sample TSNC076MetaG_FD_104683 | JGI IMG/M metagenome (GOLD analysis project Ga0153992, IMG submission 104683) | Attine ant fungus gardens microbial communities from North Carolina, USA - TSNC076 MetaG | ecosystem: Host-associated > Fungi > Mycelium > Unclassified | place: USA: North Carolina, Lumber... | reverse complement strand
TTGGTCTATCCGTTGGACAGAGATAGTAGATCATAGATAAGTACTTGACTCAAGAGCTTCGTGCCTCCATTGGAGAATACAGAAAATGCTTCTTTCCTGATCTTGTGGTCATACACCAATTGAAACAAGAACCCATATTCTCATAAAATATAACAGATACTCTGATTTCTTCTTAGTTGTATATTGTCTATCTGTCAAGCCTCACAAATTGGGCGGGATTATCTCAGAGGAAGAGAAGATTCTTATTTAAGAACGAAACTAGACTCAGCTCTTGTACTTAGATACTTTAGGAAATAGAAACCGGAAGAAAACAGAGAGCGGAGCTCAGAAAAATTATGTGTTTGGGCCTCGCACCCGAAAAGCGACTAATGGAAGGGTAGTTAGGTGTCACGCGATGGAGAGGAGCGTGACACTATCACAATTTCCTGAAAGATGATCCTAGTGCCTTCTGCTTCCCAGAGCAAGTCACTTAAATTGTCTCTATTCTCTACCTGTTTCCCAGTTAGTCTTCTTTTCCTGTCTGCCTCTCTCAACATATAAGTAGTGTACATTGTGCCTGCCATGGATTGTGTTTAAGCATTGTGTAAAAAAAATTGATCATCTTTTCAGCAAAAATGCATATATCAGACATCTACAAAATAATCTATCAGAGAAGTAAGGATTAAGATCATAGTGTAAAACAGTATGCTATTAGGAGAACACAAACAGTCTAAGGCTATAATTAGATTGTGAGCTTTTTATCTAAACTCCTTATGAAACACAGATGTTGTAATAGAAAAAACTGAGAGACAACATAAATCAACTTAAAGAACAGATGTATAGGTTTGATCTGCTTCTTGAATTTATACCTGAGAACTTTCCCAACAACTTGTTGTACAGTTTCCATATCAGGTCAAAATGTCTTTCCCACCTTTTGTCTAGTGGGTCGTGTGATCGTCCCGTGCAAGCTCTAATCGTATGATTCCGAAGCAATAGTATCGACAACATACTACATAAAGTGCTGACCGTCGGGACAATTCTTGTTGAGATTTTATGAGCATTCCAACATTCTCTCGGCGTTGACATATGACGTCACTGAACTTGCAATATTGACGTGAAGCATCAGTGACATTCACATGACTCGCCGAACCCGAACCCACATGTATTGACACCACTTCCACTTCGTTCTGTATGATAGTTTCGGTTTTTATTTTTAGTTCTAGCTCTATACCCACGGGAAAATGTGCTGGTCCAGGCCGCACTTCTCCTATAAGAGAAGAAAACTGGCTGACTTGTAGTTCGTTTCATCCCCACTCCCTCCTATGACATCTATCCCTTCTAATCGCACGGGACTTGCTATTAATGATACTACTGTCGTAGAAAAAGCCGATGGCTTGGCAATCAAACGCGAATCTTCTGTCTCCCTCGCTGAGAATGCTAGCCTTTCCGGCAGGAACGAGGTCGGGAACCTCAATGCTAAGCTGGCTAATCCGCTCGCAGGAATTCCGCAGGACGAGCTTATAAAGGATGGCGAAATGTTTGCTCTCAGGAACGGTCTTGAGGATATGTCCGAACTCTTCAGGAAGGGTGCTTTGGTGGCTCAGGATCCCCTCGCATTCGAAAATCTGCCGTTGCTTACTGAAACGGATAAGCAAGCATTGCGAGACGAAGTCGCTAACAAGTGGAGGCATCCGAAGATGTTATACTATCTTGTCACCCTTTGCTCTGGTAAGCTCAGAACCTTTGAGTTTTCGTCGTAATGGAACTCATTTCAATCCCTCTGATGCAGTGGCGGCTGCGGTCCAGGGTGTCCGTTGTTGCAATTCATTAGTCGAAGTGTCACTGATTTCATTCAATACAGATGGATGAATCCGTCATCAATGGAGCTAATCTCTTCTTCGCACCTCAATTTGGGATCAATCCGCGTGGAGGGACCGACCAGGAGAACAGCAGAAACCAATGGCTATTAGGCCTGGTAAACTCTGCGCCCTACGTGGGTTTCATTTGCTAATTCCCCGCCATCATAATTTATGTTAAATTGATAGCTGTGCTGCGCTGTGCTCGGCTGTTGGTTGACCGAACCGGTTTGTGCTTTTATGATAGTCTCGGATCTAGGAGGGCTCATCCTTGTTTCTGTTTTTAGCTGAACCGGTTGGTTGGGAGGAGAGGCACTATTTTTATCACTGCTCTCTTTTCTTTCCTTACATGCGTCTGGCAGGGAGTCACCAACTCCTGGCCGCACCTATTCGTGGCACGCTTTGTTCTTGGTCTAGGCATCGGGCCGAAAAGCTCCACCGTACCTGTGTATGCTGCCGAATGTCAGTCGAGTTTTATCTGCAGGAATTGTTGGTGGTTTGTCTCAATTGTTTTCTGCATCCATAGGTGCACCTCCACTTATTCGAGGTGCTTTGGTGATGATGTGGTAAGCTTTACTGGGTGCTCTTGTGCAAATCTCAGCGGGACTGATAAGCAATCGGAAGGCAAACATGGACGGCCTTCGGCATTATGATGGGATTTGTTATGGATCTAGTGTTTTTTAAAGTGCAGGATAGACCCCATATTCATGGCCTTAACTGGCGGTTGATGCTCGCAAGTGTACGTCTTGTTTTATTGACTTTGATATTCAGCGCTTGATTTGTCATAATAGGCTGGGGTTCCTGCATTATTCATTGTTGTTCAAGTATTCTTTTGCCCCGAATCGCCGCGTTGGTATCTCTCCAAGGGTCGTCATCGCAAGGCTTTTGAATCGCTCTCGAAGCTGCGTATGCACCCACTTCAGGCTGCTAGGGATTTGTACTGTAAGTTACATATGACTCTTCTCATTGAGCGCCGATTTCTATCATGATATAGATATGCATGTATTGATTGAAGCAGAGAAAGATATGGAGAGGAAAAGTAATAAGTTTTTCGAGCTATTCACGGTTCCCCGAAACCGCCGAGCGGCGCTTGCCTCCTTCATTGTCATGTTCATGTACGTGACATATCATATATCCCTCTTGTTTCTTGCGTGCTCAACTGCTTGTCAGGCAACAATTGTGAGACGTTCGTAAATTTCAGGATAAAAAGACAACTTATGATAATGTAGCTGTGGTGTGAATGTGATCGCATACTACTCGGTATACTGTCTTTCTTCCTTGACTCAGCAATAATCTGACAACTGCTACGTCTATAGTCGGAAATTTTTGCTGAAGCCAACTTTTCGTCAACACAAACGTTGTTGGCCTCATTTGGATTTGGAGCGGTGAATTTTGTGTTTGCATTTCCGGCCATTTGGACTATCGATACTTTCGGTCGACGTAATTTGCTACTGACGACTTTTCCCTTGATGGCCATCTTCCTTTTGATGACTGGGTTTGCCTTGTAAGTGCCGCCAATCAATTATTCCAGACCACAGAAACTAATGGTTTCTAAGTTGGATACCCGAAACATCCCAGGCCCATCTAGCCGTTATCACTCTTGGTATCTATCTTTTTGGAATGGCTTATTCCCCAGGAGAAGGTCCAGTTCCATTCACGGTTCGTTTCTTCCCGTACGTTCTTGCAATAGTCTGAGGTGCCCCAGTATTCAGCCGAAGCATTTCCCCTTTACGTGAGAGACATCGGAATGAGTTTTGCCACTGCCACGCTCTGGTTCTTGTAAGTTCGGCCCTCTGACAATCGTGATCAATCAACTGAGAAGGGCTGCAGTAATTTCGTTATTTCGATTACGTTCCCCCCTTTGCTCGGGGCTTTCAAGGCGCAAGGTAATTATTTTTACGGATCCAAGTCTTTCATTGCTCATCTGGTGACCATAGGGGCCTTTGGCTGGTATGCTGCGTGGAAGTAAGCTGACTTGTACACTCGAACATAGCAGATCCTGACATTGAAAACTGTAGCGTTGTGGGCTTCTTCGCTGTTTTGTTATTTGTCCCCGAAACTAAAGCATTGTCACTCGAGGAACTTGATCAAGGTTTGTGGAAGAAGCTTACCCTTGCCCTACTTGATCTGACCCCTTGTGAAGTTTTCAGCGTTCCAACCCGGGTACATGCTACATATCAGGCAAAGGCGTTGTTTTTCAATATTAAGAAGTATATTTTGGGCATAAAAGGGCCCGAGCTACCTCCTCTTTACAAGCACGAGCGGATAACGAGGGACATGACTAAGGCTGAAGCATAGGCGATATATAATTGTTGATCTAGTATAATCTGCTGTTCAATGTACTCCACAGGCGCAATTCTTGTATCACACGACCCATCACGATGGGATTTAATGCATGAACTATTTGACATACCTGGTCTAGATTGGATCTCATAGACCATCATCACCGCTAACATGACCCCATTGGGATAAACATTCAGGAGTCTGATCACGGGCAGGGCGGTATTTCTTACGTCAGGTGTCATGTTCATATGAACACTCTTCGAAGGATGTGAACTGGTCTAATCTTAAATTCGCGCAGTGTTGGGGTTCGTTGAATTTGTCTACGATTCCCACAATGACTTTTTGTAAGGATCTCTACGACCTTCATCTTCTGACGTTTTTGGTGGGAAGGAATGAACTGGAAATTGCGAAGTCTCAAACTGAGATGTTCCTTGCCCTCTAAAAGCATTCGCTTCTTCAACATTAATGAACTAGTAAGCCACAGTGACCAGGTTACTTCTCATTCAACCTCCCCTCTGAGGAAAAAAAAGCCTTTCACAATCTAATTGGAGGTGCTTCTCGAGTAGACAATACCAATACCCTGTACTTGGAGAAAAAGAATTGGTTGTATATGGGGAGCCTCACTTACAAATTCATGCAGCCTTCTGCGGTAACATTCTCCCTATTTATGACGCCAGATCCTTTCCATATGCTTTGCTCTGCACGTAGGTTTCAACTCTTCAACGTGATTTCGAGAGACATACAGGGCACTGCCTTTCAAGGCTCCTAGATGAACGCAATTTGCCGAATGGTGGATCGGGGGACAGTAGCAACCCCTCGTCTCTGATCTATAAGCTGGTGTCCAACAATTGGAGATTATTAAATCATGCATCGGAATCAGAAGCTAAGTAGTGGGGAATAGCTTCACCAGCAGCAAAGTAGATCGTGGGAATAGTTGACCATGAGTTAGCATTCGATAGTCAATCCATCTATCCAGTAGCCTCGGACAAGAAAACCCTCCCTGAATGAGCCAGACAACCACTCTGCAGTATGAGGCTCCATGTCAGTGACTCGCTCGCTCACTCCTTCTCTCCGTTTACTTGATCTTAGGGCCCGTCCATTGCATGGATTGGTACAAAACACCCGCTCCCGGACAGCAAGCACATCCTAGAACAGCTTTTCGGATAGGCCTTGCATCCCTAGTCGACAATTACCAAAACTACATAGCCGTTATTGGACTCCGGGATGAAAATGTCCTAGTTGAGGACAACTTCACTGATTATCCAGATTTTGTCAGCCTGGCTGAGGCATATCATGGTTATCCGGCCACAAGTTTGCAATGGCAACCCACTACTGCCGCAAGTCATCCCTGGTCGCAGAAATCTGCCAACTCAGAACTTATAGCAACGACTTCTGATGCCCTACGCATCTGGGAGTATAGCAGTGATGGACCAGTGAATGTCTCCAGTTATGTCGGACGGCTGCCGTCTAACAGTGGACAACACAGTCTTGTGATGAAGACTGCTCTGTCAGGTGTATGTTCTGCATTGATTGATTCTTCATCTCCCATGCTGAAGCGCCCTATAGCAATCAAAGGTCCAGAATCAATCAACTGGGGCGCCACTGACCAATTTCTCGTGGAACGAAAAATCGCCTAGTCTTGTTGTCACATCCTCAATCGACACAACGTGTACCGTTTGGAATATTGACACTTCTACTGCCATCACACAACTCATAGCACATGATCGAGAGGTGTACGATGTCGCATGGTTGCCTGGCTCTACCGATATCTTTGTTTCTGTCGGTGCAGACGGTAGTCTACGTGCCTTCGATCTTCGCGCTCTCGATCATTCCACAATTCTATACGAAACACCTGCACCTAAGAATCCCCTACCTCCCGCCTCCCCTTCAACGACAACACGGCCCCTTTCATCTCCTCTTCTACGAATTGCATTCAATCCTCTTGATCCCAACTACATGTCAACTTTTCATATGGACGGCCGTGACGTACAGATTCTTGATATGCGCAGTCCCGGCCAGCCCGTGATGGAATTGAGAGGTCATGTTGCTCCTATAAATGGACTTGGCTGGGGTTCCGTTGAACAACCTTTACTTGCGACAATCGGTATGTAATTCCAATGACGATCAAAGCATTCCTACTTATAATTATGATTGATACAGCTGACGACTGTCAGGTTCTGATCTGGGACATTCTGGAACATGCCCAATCGAATCCAGTCTCTCAAAGAAACACGAATTCAAGATTGAACTCTCCCCGACCAGATATAAAAAAGAAGATCATCACAGATCCTGTAATGTGTTATACGGCTCCTAGTCAAGTCACAAATCTTGCGTGGTCACCGTCAATTCAGGGCACGACACTCCCCAGCGGCCTTTCGACAACCACCGGAGAGTGGTTAGCACTCTGTTCCGGAAAAACTGTCAAGGCACTTCTAGTATAGCATTGGGGAGACATCTGATTTGACTGGTGTTTCTTCAGCGGCAGTGTTGTATTTAAGTAATTCGTGATACCCGTTATGCACATAGTGGATCGGACCAGGTTTAATAGATGCTGCATGCTTACATATCTTTGGGGTGTTACCTATTCTTCCTATCATCTTTGTCGTTGGTTGTTTTCGCCATTGCTGTATTGATCATTCTAATAGACCTTGTCAAAAGGGCTAGATGCAATAATTAAGAAGGCAATAGACTCGAGTGCTGAGAATTCTGCTCACTAATCGGTGCGACTAACCAGAAGGCGTTCGCGCCAATGAAGTAGATCCAGAAGTATAAGAATTCTGGTCGACTGTGGGGACAACCTTCTTTGAAGGTTGTGGTGTAGTAGAGGACATTCCCGTATATATGTGCAAAGCACATCATTACCGTTAAGACGTGGCGTGAAGGGAATCGATTGGCAGTTGCGAATGCTATGTAGAGACACAAGGGACCCCAGACATGCTGTGAGGTGATGGGGAACGAGTTGGATGCCTGAAAATGAAGGAAAGGATGACCTCACCGAAGTGACCATTTCAATGGCAAGAAGAAAGGAGTCAGACGAAAGGTATCTAGAATCAGACTTTGCATATTCTTTCCATTCTTGAGATATGATATCGTTTAAAGAAATGAGGGTCTTGTGATTCCGAAAGAAGTGTCCTATTGCGTAAACTTGAATAAATAGCCCGTTGATAGACAACTAATCCGATGACAAACCCTCAAAGATGATGTGAATGAAGCCGCCTGTTTGATTTTCAGCACCGGATAGTCAACCCATGGAGACAGTGGTTACTTGTAACAAACCAAAGGGTTATGAGTCGTTCAGTGATTGACAACTTTTTGGGAGCGAGCCAGACGAAGGTGGTGATCGTCACAAAGGACAAGGCCCCTGCCCATGCTCCGATGAGCGCAATAGGTGAATGAGTATTAGGAATGTACTCTATGAAAGTCAAGTCCGGAGGATAGTATGGATGAGGACCAGTCATAGTAAACGTTGGAGCGTTAGAAGGCACTACAATCAATCCTAAATTGTATAGGTCGTGATGATGAACGTCATTGAACAGGCTAGGACAGCTAAATTTTTTGATAAACCGGCAGAATCCTGGAACTCATCCATTGACGCGCAAATCGGCATGTGTCAGTACGGGAACTATACAATTGTTCTGTTCAGTGAGTTCACGTTCTAGAAACCGAGTCGTCACACTAGGCAGGCATGGCAGTAGCTAATGACACTGAGATGTGGAACTGAGAGTGTTGACTTGTAAAGCTCAGGACACGACTGCGTACAATTGAAGAATACTTAATATAGCCATTATCAGTGACTCATGGCAACTGAACTGAATGACACGAACGACCATGTTATTACAAGTTTTCTTTCAGATCTGCGCAACATCCTTGCTTGCGGCGGAATCTGTCCTCCCTTCGCTAAGGCCTCTCGTCCTATGGCACGGACTAGGTTATCCCTACATCTGTCCCTCTCGCTATATGCTAACTTTAAATACTCAGGTGATTCACATTCCTCTCCAGGAATGCTCGAATTCATGAAGCTCATTGGAGAAGTCCATCCTGGGATATTCATTCATTCTATCTACATTTACGAGGACCAAGGTGAAGATAGGAAAGCTGGTTTCGTATGTTTATGTAGACCAGCGGGCTGTCCTCCGCAGCTAAACGATTGTTTTCACCTAGTATGGCAATATCAACGAGCAGTTGGAAATTGTCACGGAACAGCTCGTGTCAATACCTGAGTTACAAAGAGGTTTTGATGCCGTAGGCTTCTCGCAAGGTTCGAACCCCTGTTTTCGCTTGTATTGTGCAAGTACTTAGTGGCATAAATCAGGTGGACAATTCTTGCGGGCCTATGTCGAAAGATACAACAATCCGGCTGTTCATAACCTCATAACGTTTGGCTCGCAGCATATGGGCATCTCTGATTTGCCATTGTGTGGACCTTATGACCTCCTTTGCCAGATGGCCCGAGTAGCTGTGAGAAAAGGAGTTTACACTGCGTGGGTGCAGAATAACCTCATTCAGGTCAGGACAACACTCGCACGGGTTGGAAGCAGGCTCACTTGAATTGCGCTAGGCACAATATTACCGTGACCCACATAATTATGAGAGCTATCTCAGGGCGAACCATTTTCTTCCCTGGATCAATAACGAGGTTGAAGACGGGCGCAATAAGACCTACGCACGCAACTTGGCTTCTCTGAACAACCTGGTTCTAGTGATGTTCACCGAAGACAAGACGGTGGTGCCGAAAGAAAGCGCCTGGTTCGGATCCGAGGCGATAGAAGACGAGAGTAGGTTTTATTTCAGTCCTGGGCAACATCGGCTTGCAAAATCAATCGTTCCGATGCGGGAACAGCGTTTGTACATCGAAGATTGGATTGGACTGCGGGAGTTGGATGAGCAGGGAAAAGTTGTATTAACTTTGTGTAATGGAGAGCACATGCAAATTGGTGGTTGTTGGAGAGACTTGATTGTTGAGTATTCTGGTCATTAGATTGGGATATGCCTATGAAAAAAGTTTTCTTAAGATTATCTGGGACTTGAACACCTAGAAAGCTGTTAAGAAAGGTGCATATCCGAATCTAATGACCAGAATACTCAACAATCAAGTCCCTCCAGCAACCACTAATTTGTACAGGTGCTCCTTGAACTTAGTTTTCCCCACAGTTCTGTGAGAGAGATGAAAAGAGGATCAACTTTGTCTCATTGCATCGCCAATCAACCGGACTAGCTTCACACCTAGTTCTGTGCTGCCAGCATGCTTGCTAGCACCCCGCCTGCTGTTGTTCCACCAACATCCAATGAGTCTTGGTCATTGTGACTTTGCAAACTAGAGCTCATATCATGAACAGTTGCAGCCGTTTCATGTCTAGATCTGAACTAAATGCTTGTAAAAAACTTCATCTCATTTCTGTCTGACATCCCTTCAGCATTTGCCTTGGACTAGCAACATAAGTTGGTAGGCGATGATTCCTACTCCCTCCCTCTTCTCTTTTCTTCTTCAAACGATCTGTATCAGTTGTGAGTAATCAGACTTTCTCTTTTCATCTGCTTATATAGAACCTCGTAGTGTATTTTATACACTACAGACTGCGTTCGAATACTGCATCACAAATTTGTGAAATAAACAAAATGTGCACGTGACTAATCAAGTATTGGTTACTGTGAGGCTCATGGACACTGTCCTTCGCATTTGACTGGACTCAGTCTGAGCGACATGCGCACCTCAATCGAGGAGGAGGAAGATGAGCATCCCACTCCGAGGATGAACACAACCGCCGCTCCAACTCCAAGCCTTGCTGGACGTCTGCGCGAACTCATTCAGCTCGTCCCGAATGGCTACCCCACGCCTACCGTCTACCGACCACCCTCACCTGCTCTTCACGAATTTGACTTTGATGAGGCTGATTCAACTTCCGGTGGACATAGTCATGCACGCGAATCTTTGCGCGATATCTTCTCCAAGGCCCTCAGAGAACCTGGCGACACGCCACAGAAAGGCAGGCCGAGAAGGGACTCTGACTCCACCGCTAGCGAGAGTGACGTTCTTCCTGCCAGCTCGCGAGATCAGTCTGATTTGAAGGGAAAGAGGAAAAGCGCGAACAACGACCAGTCGGTTCACTCTCTGCGTAAGTCACATGTCTTTCTGCTTTCTTATCTCGCCCTCACTGGATAAAAGACTCTGCTAGTCATGATCTACAGTATCTTGATTCTCAAAAACATACTATCCTTCGATCTTCTCGCGATACCATTATTTTCCCCCTGAAATCTCTCTCAGGTATACGTTTCGTCCAGTTTATCATGCAACCCCCTGTCTGACAACAACCTTCCAGCTGAAGACAGTGACGATACTGATGAGTCGCTCCGCCTTCAGCCGCTCGACTCTTACAATGGCCGCAGCATGACCTTGCATATTTCACAAGACTTTCCCCAGCATTCCAGTCAGTAGGACCTCTCATACCGTAGTCAAGCTTCTAATCTTGATTTCAGATCTCTTGGATCATGATTCGGAGATGCAGCGTATTTTTGGAGAGGCGGAGAGCTCTGATGAACCTTCCAGCCGTTCACAGAATCACTGTATGTTATTCTTTTCATCTCTCTTCTCTCTTGTCATCCCAAAACCCTCCATTAGACCGTGCATGTGAAGGTATCACATCGAAATTACTGTCAACAACACCGGATTCGAAAGCCTTGACTACGCCACCAACTATACGGCCGACGAGGAAGGTTCCTGAACCTACAGGATGTAAGCTGCTTTCTAGCGTGCCATCCGTTCGATTAACTCTTTATTCAGCTTATGAAAATCAATCTTCCTCAGTTGCCAAATTGACGTGTGCGTCGTATTCCTTCTTGCTGTTTTCATATCCTGGAGCTGTGATAACCTGAATTTCCAGCTCGACAACCTGCTCAAGACGTCGATAGAAAAGTTGGACATTTGGGATATCGACGGGCGCCGTTCCAGGGTTCCGCACATTCTCTCATGAAGCGTAAAAGCTCGGCTCCTCTTTCATCCTCCGACCATTCGAGCACGATGTCCACTTCTGATTGTAAGCCGGTAATTACACATCCGACTATGTTGCTCATTGGTTTTTAGACGCTGAAAAAATGAAAGAATTAGAGCAAGAACGTAATCGTGAACGCGAACGTGAATGGAACAAACCACGCCCCCGGAACGCTCGTACTGGAACTAGTCCTTCCCTACACTTCCCCGAACACCGCTCTCGAACGTCGAGTGCGGAGTCGCCACGACCGGGCTCTGCTCTGTCAAACACCTCCGTTGATTCTCCTCGCGCTAGGCTCAGGACATCATTAGGCTTGAGTGAAAGGCCTCGAGCAACATCAGGAGGAGGTCGTCCAGATTCAGCACTATCAAACGATTCCACATCTATCATAGATTTCCCTCAGACCCTTCGTCGATATCACTCCTTGACAAACAGGTCCCAATCCCCTGCCCATATTGAGCATCAAATCGAAGAGGTTGAGCGAGAGAGAAATTGGAATGCTCCACGCCCGAAATGGCACGGACGGTCATTGCCAAGCACCCCTGATCGCCCCACCTCACTTTCATCGTCCAAACTTTCAACGACCCCGCAATCTCCTGTTGATCGCCGTCGTCAGTCCGCTACATTGTCGACAACCCCACAATCTCCTGTCAATCGTCGTCGTCCGTCTCTTACCCCGTCAATGACCCCGCAATCTCCTGATCGTCGTCGTCAGTCCACTACCCCATCAATAACCCCTCAAGATGAATTAAGCATCACTCGACCAAATTCACCATTAGCACGGTGGCATTCTCAACCCAAGATGATTGAACGACGGAATGTTATCTCCTCGGCAATCCCGAAATCGCCTCGCTCACGTCTTTCAAACAAAGCAGATTCCCCTTTACATTCCAAATCGCCACTACGTGAACAGGCTTCTCAACACAAGTCGCGTATTCCAATTCCGTCAAGTCGCGTTCATGGGTCTCGCGATGAAATTCCCAAGCCTAGTTCTAGTATCCACGCACAGGATGAATCAAAAGAAATACAAGAACAGTCTTTGTCATCTTTAGCTCAAGGAGTCAATGGCCATTCACAGCTACAAGAGTCCATGGAATTGACGCAAGCTTACAATGGCTCAGAAATGTCCTCAGCTATTCCTTCTTTTTCGGACTCGACCGAACCTTTTCCAGCTCTTGACAATGATACAATGCATACAGCATCATTATTGAAGCTTGACGACTCTCAAGACATCATGCATCAGGCTGGCAGCGAGGATGAAGGTAATCCCGGCTCTCAAGTCTTTTGAGTCAAAACTAATCCTAGTCTCTAGAGAACTTTATGGCACAGGAGCGGACACCTACAATTCAAATGATTGAACCTCCGCTCGAGGATAGTTTAGAATATGCACCGCAGCTCCCCATGACCGTGAATAATGAAGATGTGTCGAATGCCCACGAAGACGGAGATTTCGAGCTCGAGCCCCTCAATTTCCAACTTCCAGACCAACCATCTTTTGTCCCATCATTTCTATCAACTCCTCCCCGTTCACGACAACTGTTCTCCAGCTCTCAGCTCGAATTTCAAACGCCCTCCCCTCCTAGAGGCGGCCTTCCTGACCTACCTGAACCTCCATCTGCTGATGTAACTGTGGATGAAGTCTTACCCCAGTTCAATACCGTGCACATAGATGCTGAATCTGTTGGTGAACCAGAAAACGGGCGCAGCGATGTCTCAACTTTAAAGACTCCCAGGCCTCCTGGTGGATGGGTTGCTACGCCTGGAACTTCTTTCTTCCAGCCAAACCGCAATGATTTAAAGCAAGCCTATATCGATTCCTCAGATGATGGGTTGCTTAAGACAAGGACCCGATCTCGGTCTGCCCTCCCTCGAACACCCGCTGCACCAGGGGGTTGGGCTTTCACTCCGGCGGCAGTACGTCAGAGATCGCAGTCTGATCCTAAAGCAACTTCGAATCAAGGGGGATTGGCGACACCTGTGAACTCTGTTGGATGGGCCAATACGCTGCCCCTAAAGACCCCTGCTCCTCCCGGTGGATGGCTCAATACTCCTGGTGTGACTGCTTCGTCAAGAAAAAGCATCCTGAAAGTTCGGTTTGAACCTGACGTTGCGTCCTCTGCCAACGAGTCCTCCGACATTCAATCCGACAGTTCTGTTTACCCTATCAATGGATTCTCGGCTCCCGATTGGGAGCGTCCCACCACTCCTGAGCCTGCCATGCCTGTCACTCCACCCCCGCGAAGTCCTGGAAAACGGAAGCGATCTCCCGGTGTGAGAGTGGTCGATGCGTATGGCAACGAGCGAAAACGAGATTCTAGGCAGGAATCTCTTAGCCCAACGCTTTCGGCTCCATGGAATAAAAATGGAATCCGTATTGTTGATGCGCTCGGTCGGGAAATGAAAGAAGAATCGGGAGAGCGTATCGAAGATATCCAAGAGAGTGGTATAGCGGAGAATACACCTATGACTCGTGTGGAAGCCCTACAACGCGTGCGTCAGGGTATCCAAGAATTGGCTGAGGGCATTGATTCATTGGATCGGTCCGTGCTCATTGTATCTATTGAATACTATTAATCATATTTCTATAGTCCAAGCCAGTCCAGGGATGACGCGTTGCGCATTCAAGAATTGGATAAGACATCTCGGGCTCTGAAACAATCCAGGGAACAATTGACTCATGATATGCAAAAGGCAGAGAAGCAGCTGCGGCATGAAGTTCGGCGGAAGGTACGTGTGCAGATGTCTTCTAGGACCCTGTCTAACCCTTGTACTCAGGTTCGGGCTGGCAGTTTCCTGAGCAGGAATGGCTTTTTTCTCCTTTGTGTGGTTCTTGCCCAGATTTTCTTGGCCTTCATGATGTATCGGTATGACCCTTGTCCTTTTAGGTTCCCATCACATCTGATCTGTTGGAAGTGCATCGGTCCTACAGGCAAGGAAACTTTTCTTAACAAACTATTATGATCCGTTCAACCCAGACCTATTCCTATATACCACCAACCCAGATACCCAATATACAGCCACAACCACATCATGGAATCTTGTTGTCCGGGCTGTTCTGAATGGTGATTTAAAGGCATTTACAGGGGTATTTCGTAGCAATATATCTCTTCTGATCAAGAGGTGGCATCAACAAATCTGGGACGTTTGGGGTGATGATCCCACCAGACCTGTCGGGGCTTGGCCACCTACTTGACTTTGATATCCACAGTATATTATCCTCGTTAATTTATTTGGCTCAGGTCTACGGAACTCGACATCTATTACGTGTATGATGTAGCCACTCTCCAAAACTATCTTTGACAATTGAATCAACTTCCTATTTTGCCGTGAACCTGATGAACCTGATTTGACATTTGACACCGATTGATCCATCACTCAACTAGAAGTGGCTCCACCATGAGCATAAGTAGTGACGAATGGGGTATTTACTTTTTTCCAGTCGTGAGATCTCACGACTGCATTTCCTTCGACTTGGCTCCACTGCCACCTGGTCAAAAATTCTCCCGAAAAGGCGTTAACGACCGGTCCTCATGATCACCGCTCGGTCCATTCTCTGAGCTTATTCTCTCTTACTCTTGACGTTTGTCACCGTTGGACCTATGGGAAACAGGGACGTTATTTCTCCAACAAAGTCTCCACGTCCTCTCTCTATCCAAATCTTAAAAGAGCAAGATTTTGCACCTTCACCGTTTCCTCGGGCGTCTACGCCTCCGTTTGCTCAAGCACAACATTATGACTCTGATACGACTGCGACGAATTCTTCCGATGAATTCGACTGGGATGAAAGCGAGGGCCAGGAAGACGCTCCTGATCTCATCAAGGCTAGACGTGTTCGGTGGCTCTGGCTGCAATTTATGAAACTTTCACGGTTCATTCGTGTTCTTTTGGTTGGTGTGATTGGTGCTGCTATCCTGATTACACCGCTGCTTGTGGTGGATTTGAGGTTTAAGGAGAATCCTGTGCGGTTGCAGGTGCATGTGTGGTCGTTATGGCTCACGATCATTTGGTCAGCTGCATGTGCTACATCTTTGGCGGTGGACGCAACTCCTCATATCGTGTTGCTGGTTATACGTTTGTTTGGGGGGCAGGTGGAGCGACTAAAGTCGCAAATAGAGGTAGATGACTTATATATGGAATGCACTAGAAATGCTGATCTGTGTTAGTTGATCATGGCGGTAACGGCATGGATTAAGCTGGTACTTGATATTGCTTGGGCATGGATCAGCTTGTCGGTTATACGTGCCTTTTATCAGCCTCCTTCGTCTTATTGGATTATCATCAATCGAGTGATGCAGGTGAGGCGACTTCATTTTTTTTTTATTGTAGGAGAGCATTAAAGCAAGCATTTTATCAAAAGGCGATGTTTGCTTCTGGCATGATTCTGTTTGTAGAGAAACTATTCTTACAGTTCGTAGCGATCAATTTTCATGAGAAGGCTCTCGCGGACCGATTGACCGAAAATCGATTGGGTCTAAAGGCTCTTGACCGGTTGTCCAATGCACCTGTACTTCATCTGCGCAAACCTGTACAACCGCGACGCGGTCATAGAAATCCTGGATCCTCTAATTCCATCGATGTACTCGGGGCGCTAAATCGTAGCCAGAATGACTACTACGAAGGATCCTCTGCTTCACCAGATAAAAAAGGCTTACCAAACGACAATAAAATGCGTGTGAAGGCGCGGAACGGAGATGTGCATTCAAGAAAGAAAGCTATGGCTAGCGTTATCGTTGATCAGGTGGGAGGGGCCATTGGACAATTCGCGCTGAAGAATCAAGGTAGAGTTGGTGGCCTCTCCTCCGCCCGACGACTTGCTCGCAAGTTGTTCAGTACTCTCAGCGACTCACCGAAATCACATCTGACGGTGGAAGGTGCATAAATGAGTCATGTGCGTCGAATAGTTCACTAATGATTCTCTGCGTCGAAGGTTTCGAGCCCTACTTCCGAACAACTTCTGAAGCTGTGAGTCTCTTCAATTGACTGTTGCTTCCTCGCCTCCTTATGATCTATCAGCATGCAGCATTCGCTCTATTTGATAAGGATGGTAACGGTGACATCACAAAACGAGAAATGCGGGAAAGTGTACAAAGAATTTATCGAGAAAGGAAGGCTCTCAACGCGAGTCTTAAGGCAAGTCAAGAGTTACTATATCTCTGCTCTTAATGAATGACAGATTCTGTAGGATGTGGGCTCTATTGTGGCAAAATTAGATGCTGTCCTGATATCCCTTGCACTTGTCCTCATTATCTTCGTGTGCTTGCTCATCTTTAATAAATCAAATACCCTCGCTTCCCTGCTTCCCCTTGCCACTACTATCCTAGGATTTTCATTTATCTTTGGAAACTCAGCGCAGACGCTATTTGAATCTGTGTGTTCCTGAATTTTTCAGCA
>Ga0153992_100189_pt1 | contig 16710 bp, 19 predicted proteins | sample TSNC076MetaG_FD_104683 | JGI IMG/M metagenome (GOLD analysis project Ga0153992, IMG submission 104683) | Attine ant fungus gardens microbial communities from North Carolina, USA - TSNC076 MetaG | ecosystem: Host-associated > Fungi > Mycelium > Unclassified | place: USA: North Carolina, Lumber... | reverse complement strand
TGTTGGATAGTGGTGCGACAGGTCTGTTCATGGACACAACCTTTGCAAAAGAAAAGGGGTTTAAGATGGAGAAGCTAAAAAAACCCCTCTTAGTTAGGAACATGGATGGAACAGTGAATGCAGGAGGAGCTATAATGCACCAGGTTAAGTGCAATATGTTCTTCAAGGGACATGTGGAAAGAGTGAGAATGAATGTGTACAACTTGGGAAAGACAGAGTTGATACTGGGAATGCTGTGGCTAGCAGCCCACAATCCAGAAATAGATTGGGAAAAGGGAGAGGTGAAGATGACACATTGCCCACCTATATGTGGAAAAAGAAAGCAAGAAGGAAAGAAGAAAAAAGTGAGGAAGACAGAAAAGAACAAGGACAAGGAAGTATTAAGAGAACTGGTACCTAGGAGATTCTGGAAGTGGAAGAAAGTATTTGGAAAAAAGAAGTTGGAAAGAATGCTAGTGCAAAAAACCTGGGACCATGCCATAGAGCTAAAAGAAGGGTTTATGCCAAGAAAGGGGAAGGTATACTCACTATCAAGAGAAGAAAGAGAGGAAGTACAGAAATTCATAGAAGACCAATTGAGGAAAGGATACATCCGACCCTTCAAATCACCCCAAACATCACCAGTACACTTTGTGGCAAAAAAGGATGGCACATGGAGGATGGTGCAGGATTATTGACACTTAAACCAGTAGATGATAAAGAATAGATACCCTCTACCCCTCATTGCAGATATATTAGACGGAGTAGGAAAGAGGAAGGTGTTTATGAAATTAGACTTGAGATGGGGATACAATAATGTCAGGATAAAGGAGGGAGACAAATGGAAGGGAGCATTCACAATACATATTAGAGCATACAAACCCACTGTCATGTATTTTGGGTTGACAAACTCCCTAGCTACCTTCTAAGCAATGATGAATGACCTGTTCAGAGACCTCATAAACCAAGGGGACATGGTAACTTTCATTGATGACATTTTAGTAGCCACGGATATGGAGGAAGGACATGATAAGTTGATAGAGGAAGTACTGAGAAGACTGGAAGAAAACAATCTGTTCATAAAGCCAGAGAAATGCAAATGGAAAGTAAGGGAAGTAGAATTCCTGGGAGTAGTAATCAGCCCAAAAGGAGTAGAAATGCAGAAGGAAAAGGTGGAGGGAGTCCTGAACTAGCCAGCACCTAGGAATGTCAAGGAAGTACAAAAGTTTCTAGGCCTTGCCAATTACTACAGGAGGTTCATAAAGAACTTTTCTAGGATAGCAGCACCCCTACATGTGCTAGTCAGGAAGGAACAAAAGTGGTAGTGGGAAAAGGAACAGGAGGAAGTGTTTGAGGAACTCAAGGCAGTATTCACCATGAAACCTGTTCTGGCCATCCCAGACATTGATAGGGAGATGAGAGTGGAAGCAGATGCCTTAGATTATGCGACAGGGGGGGTGTTGTTGACGAAGTGTGAAGATGGCAAATAGAGGCTGGTAGCTTTTATCTCTAAATCGCTAAACACTACTGAGCGGAATTATGAAATTTACGATAAAGAGATGTTGGCAGTAATAAGATGCCTAAAAGCATGGAGGCATTATTTGGAAGGAGCAAAACTCAAATTTGAAATCTGGACAGATCACAAAAACCTCCAGTATTTTATGGTGAGTCAGAAATTAAACTGAAGACAAGCAAGATGGGCCCTATACCTATCACAGTTTAGTTTCATGTTGAAGCATGTTCCAAGAAAGAGCATGGGAAGGCGGATGGATTAAACAGAAGGCCAGACTGGCAGGATGGAGTGGAAAGAGATAATGAGAATCAGAAACTAGTGAAGCTGGAGTGGATTAGGAAAGCAGAAACAATAATAGAGGAGGAAAACCTAAAAGAAAGAATCAGAAAGGCGCAGGAAGGGGATGAGAAAGTTGTAAAAGCAGTAGAGGAGCTGAAAAAGGCAGGAATCAAGACACTGAGAGACAAAGAATGGGAAGTAGAAGATGGAATAGTAATGAAGGAAGGAAGGATATATGTGCTAGAAGAGGACCTCAGAAGGGAAATAATACAATTACACCATGACACCCTGGTAGGAGGGCACAGAGAGAGATAGAAAACAACAGAGTTGATTGGCAGGAATTACTGGTGACCAGGAATAATAAAAGAGGTGGGAAGATATGTGGATGGATACAATACTTGTCAAAGGTACAAGAACCAAAGCAAGGCACCAGCAGGAAAGCTAATGCCCAACTGTTGTGAGAACCTCGAGTAGGAAAAGATTTCCACAACATTCGAACATCCAATCTAAAATCTCCAAGTACACAACAGAGTAAAAAGGCATAATAAGGGGATTAGTAAGCCAAGTCACATGATAAGGTCAGGTGACCATAGAACATTCTGGAAGAGACATATGACCATGGGATTGTAGGGTACAGCCACTGTAGTAGTAGTATAAGTAGGGCTGCAATCCAACGAAGAACTCCATCAAGTTCTTCCTGAACATCCATCTAGGGTGACCACTAAGAACATTCACTGTTCCTTGGTAACATAAAGGTGATTTGTGAAAGATTTTGCCAGAATAGCTAAACCACTACATAAACTGGTCAGAAAGGATGAGAAGTAGAATTGGGGAGAAGAGCAAAAGAAGGTATTCAAGAAATTAAAGGTGTTTATAACACGACTGGTATTAGTAGTACCTAACTTAGATAAAGAGATGAAAGTGGAGGTAGATACATCAGAATACACAACAGGGGGTATACTCTCAATGAGGTGTGAAGATGATAAGTGAAGGCCAGTAGTCTTTATTTCAAAATCATTGAATGAAGCAGAAAGAAATTACAAAATTTATGATAGAGAGATGCTGGCAATAATTTGATTTCTAGAGGAGTGGAGGCATCTGCTAGAAGGCATACAAACAAAATTTGAAATCTAGAGTAATCATAAAAATCTCAAGTATTTCATGAGCAGTCAAAAGTTGAATTGAAGACAAGTAAGATGGGTATTGTACCTGTCTAGATTTGATTTTATGCTAAAACATGTACCAGAAAGCAGTATAGGAAGAGCTGACAGCCTTAGCAAGCATCCAGACTGGCAAGTAGAAATAGAGAGAGATAATGAAGATAGAGTATTGGTGAAAAAGGAATGGCTGGAGGTTAAAGCAACACAGGTAACAGAAGTGGTAATCAAAGGGGTAGACCTGTTGAAAAAGATTAGAAAATCAGAGACAAAAGATGATGAGGTAGTAAAAGCCATAGAAGAAATGAAATGAACAGGTGTTAAAATGTTAAGAGATGAGGAGTAGTGAGAAGAGAATAGATTAATGTTGAAGAATAGAAAGGTATATGTCCCAAGAGATAAGAAATTAAGGGTAGAGGTAATCCAACTACACCATGATATACTAGTAGGAGAACATAAAGAACAGTGGAAGACAACAGAGTTGGTGATAAGGAACTTTTGGTGGCCTGGGGTCACTAAGGAAGTCAAGAAGTATGTAGAAGGATATGATACATGCCAAAGGAATAAAAACCATACAGAGGTACCTATAGGAAAGCTCATGCCTAATGCAGTACTAGAAAAGCCTTGAAGTCATATTACAGCAGATTTTATTACAAAATTACCACTAGCACAGGATTATGACAGCATTCTAGTAGTATGTGATAGGATGACAAAAATGACACACTTTGTGCTAACTACAGAAAAGACTTCAGCAGAAGAAGTAGCAAAATTGTTCTAGGATAACATCTAGAAGCTGTATGGCTTGCCAGAAAGTATCATTATGGATAGAAGAGCACAGTCCATAGCAGGGATAATAAAGGAGTTGAATTCAATAATGGGAATTGATACAAAGTTGTTGACAGCCTATCACCCACAAACAGATAGATAGACAGAAAGGATGAATCAGAAGTTAGAACAATACCTGAGGATGTTTATTGACCACAGGTGGAAACAATGGCCTGACTGGTTAGTGATGGTAGAGTTTGCATATGATAATAAAGTATAGACTAGTACAAAAGTATCACTATTCAAGACAAATATTGGACAAGACCTGTACATGGGATTTGAAATAAGAAAGAAGGGGAAGTTTGAAAAAGTAGAAGAATTTGTGACAAGAATAAAGGAAGTTCATAAAGAGGCAAAAGCAGTATTGAGAAAGAGTCAGGAGGAGATAAGAAAGTATGTGGATAGAAAAAGAAGTGAGGCAGAAGAATATCAAGTAGAAGACTAGGTGCTTTTAAGCACAAAAGATTTGAAGTACCAAATGCAAGAAAGGAGATCAGAAAAACTGATGGAGAGATTTGTCAAACCTTATCAAGTAAAGAAAATAATTTCAACAAATGCAATAGAACTAGATTTGCTGAGTACAGTAAAGATACATCTGGTAGTCAATGTTAGTAGAGTATGTAGGTACAAAGATCAAGCAGAGGGCCAGAGAAAAGAACAGCCATCACCAGTGATAATTGATAGGGAAGAAGAGTATGAGGTAAAGAAGATATTGAACAAGAGAAAGCTTAGAGGAAAAGACAGATATGTAGTGCAATAGAAAGGGTATATAACAGAGGAAGATACTTGGGAGCCAAGAGAAAACTTGGGGAATGCACAAGATTTAGTGAATAAATTTAAAGAAGAATATAGAGAAGGTATTAGGCAAATAAAGAAAAGAAATAGCAGGAAAAACTACAAAAGAGATGTTATGAAACAACTCCCAAGAAGAAAACTATTTCTTGTGCTTTCATCAACATCCAAGAATATAATGTGGGAAAGATATAAATAGTGTGGGAAGGATTATGTAATATATGTATAGTTCTTAGTAAGGATCATGTGATTGCAGGAGACAGGTGTACAGACCATCTAATATTTGTATAAGTACCTAGTAGAATCCAATGAGGAACTCTATTGAGTTCTTCCTGAACAACCACCTTGGTTGAGCTCTAAGTCCTCATGACTCCACACTAACAAGAGAACTGCAAGAAAGATACACAGCAAAGATATTATATGGATGGAATAACAGGAGGTTTGATAGGAAATACTGGGGAAGAATTGAAAGAAATTGAAAACAATGGAAGAAAGGAAAGACAAGAGAACAAAAAACTTTGGAAATGATCCAAGAAAAAGATGAAGAAGAGGAAGAAGGAAACAAGCAAGAATTTGAAGGAGGTAGAATAGAAGAATAGAATGAAGATGAAATGGGCAATTTATGAAACCCATACAATGAACTATAAAGTCCTCAGGACAAGGACCTTTAAGAGAGAGGTACTGTCATGAGCTACCTTGACTATGACAAGAAGCTATAAATAGAACAGACATGAACTAGAATCAAACTGTTAGCTGATGGACAGCTTGTAGTTTAAACAAGGACAAATAGTGTACTTGTATATATAGTAGACTGCAGTTGAGCAAGAACTCCATTAAGTTCTCTTCTAACCCTAAAGAACTGCCTTGAGTTGAACTCTAGCTTAAGGTTTCTGAGTCAGTCACTGACAAGATTGCAAAGACACAAAGACCTGGAAGGCTCATGTGCTAGAGTGGTATTATTGATAAATAGTGAATGTCCTTAGCAATCATCCTAGATGGATGTTCAAGAAGAACTTGATGGAGTTCTTTCTTGGATTAGACTACTATTTATACTATTTTACAGTAGCTGTACTACTACTAGTCCATGGTCATATGATCTTCTAGAATGTTCTATGGTCACTTGACCTTGTCACGTGATTTGGTTTCCTAAGTTCCCATGCTATTTATACCTTGACCTCATTGTATGATTTGAGATTTTGGATTAAGTGTTTAAATACATGGGAGACCATTTCCTTCTTGGGGCTCTCATAACAAGTGGCTACATAAGTATAGGAATGTGTTTTCAAAGAATAAATCAGAGAGAATGCCAATACAGAAACCATATGGCTATGCAATTGACTTTGTGGAAGGTGCAACACTTCCCAAACTAGCCAAGGTATAAGAACTTAGACTAAGATGTCTTAGAATTACTTCTAGTCTGAGTTGACAAGGAGAACTTGATAGAGTTCCCATTAGCTTACTATACACTACTTATACACATTCTGTATTTACTTCTATTTATAAAGTCCTATGCATCTCTTTTAAGTCATTCTCTCTTATGCATCCACTGATTATTTAATTAAATGAAAAAGAAAAGAAAAGAAATCTAAATAATGACTTAGCTATTTTGGCTATGTCATGACACAAGGTCTATCTGCTCTCTCTAGTAAAAAGAAACTCTCTTGACACATGGATCAATGAGAAACTCAGAAAAAAGTATATTTGACCATCTACTAGCCTAATAGCAGCTCCATTCTTTTTTGTAAAGAAGCACAATAGAAGCTTATGACCTGTTATAGACTGTAGAGCTCTCAATGGAATTACTATCAAAAATTGCTATCCAATTCCTAGAATAGCTGACTTGATTGAATCACTCAGCAAAGCCTCAATCTTTACCAAAATCAACTTGAGGTGGGGATACAACAATGTTCATATCAAAGAAGAAGATGAATGGAAAACAGCATTTATTACAAGACAAAGTCTTTTTGAGGCAACTGTCATATATTTTGGTTTTTCCAATACACCAGTAACCTTCCAAAGTATGATGAATAACATATTGGGAGACTTGATTCACATACAACTAGTAATAGTATATTTAGGTGATATTCTAATATTTGGGACATGTTTGAAGAAACACAGGTGATTGGTCAAGAAAGTGCTGAAAAGGCTCCAATTTAATGACCTTTACGCTAAAGCAGAAAAGTGTTTCTTTGAGCAAAGTAGTATCAAGTATTTAGGTGTAATTATTTCAGAGAATAAAGTACAGATAGATGGGGAGAAACTTTCAGGAGCTCTAAAGTAGCCAGTACTGACTAAAGTCAAGCAAGTACAAGCATTCTTAGGCTTTGTGAATTTCTATTACTGGTTTATTGAGAACTTTGCCAAGATGTCAAAGCTACTTTCTGACTTGACCAAGAAGAATAGTATCTTGCCATAACTTGGCAAAACAGCTAAGTCATTATTTTATTTTTCTTTTCTTTTCTTTTCTTATTTGAACTTACTACACAAGAAGAAGTGCAGGAAAGTATCATATGACATGTCATAGATAATGTGTCACAAAGTCAGGTGACATCACATGATGAGCATGGGAAAGTAGTGCACAGACCATGTAGTAAATGTATAAGTAGTGTACAGAATTGAATAAGAACTCCATCAAGTTCTCCTTGTTAACTCAGACTAGAAGTGCAGTTAAGTCATCTCAGACTAAGTCGCTATATACCTGGACTTTGGGTATAGAGCAACAAAATGCTTTTGAGATACTGAAAAAGGCCTTTACCATGGCTCCAGTTCTAAGAATACCAAATGACAAAGATCTCTTTAAGTTATCTACCAATACCAGTGACTTCACAACAGGAGCTGTCTTATCTCAGAAAGACATGCAAACCAATCTATGGCATCCAGTAGCTTTCTTCTCCAAGTCATTATATGTCCATAAAAGGAACTACTTGTGGTAATTTGGGGACTAGAGAAATACAGATACTATTTGGAAGAACATTCATATAAAGTTGAGATCTGGTCAGATTATCAGAACCTTATATTTTTTAGGACAGCTCAAAAGTTGACTAGAAGGCAAGCAAGATGGGCACTTTTTATGACTTATTTTGACTTTGTACTCTATTATAAACCAGGAAAGACAATACAGGTAGAAGACCTCTTGTCCAGATGAGCAGACCATGAGATAGGGACAGATCTTGACAATACAAACCAGGTGTTGCTAAAACCTGAGTTCTTTGCTATCAATGCACTAGAGGTTACTCATGAGATACCAATAAATGACAAAGTAATCCTAAGGAAGGTCAAAGCTGCACTCTTCTCAGACAAAGTCACCAAAGACTATAAGATATTACTGTTGTGCAACTGAAGTCGAGTTGACTTAGCAGCTAAATCTTTGAGGGTTACAAAGAGAACTCAATGGGGTTCTTGCTTAATTGTGCCAGTTACTTATACAAGTACACTATTTGCCCTTTATCACAAATAGTCACTTACTGATTTATGAGTTGATGATTTAATAATCAAAAGGCTCAAAAAAACAAAGTTTAGACAGTAGCAAAAGATGTTAAGTCTAAGGTTTATTCTCAGATATACAGTCCTTAAAAAAATATATGATTGTAGTGGTCCATGTACCAGGATAGTCTACTATATGATCACTACCTATTGTTCTATATATAGGAGTGCTATTGCTCTTGAAATAGAGATAACCTAACTGCCTTAGGGCAGTCCTTTGTTCTATTCAAGGACAGATGATAATCTATGGATAAAGATCAGTATTATATGCAAACATTGAGGATCTTGTATCTCCATGGGATCTTATTGCCTTGGAATATATTTATGACCGAAAGAAGTGCATTTAAGAGAGCTTTACAATGGTCATTAAAGCAAACAATTATGTTAAGCAGTTCCTGAGATATTAGCAATTTAGTGTCTAGTAACTTGGTGATCACTGACTGATCTGCTGATAACTCAGTGAATACTAATTGCTTTGAGATGTTTTTGGTACCATTTGAAAGGTCTTCTTAAGGGCTTTTGGTGGTCATTTAGATTGTTGAAATTAGTTAAGTATTCCTAGAGTTATAGTCTGAATGAAGTTTGTGATACCTTTGTTTACATTGATGGTATTCTACAACCAGCCATGAGGTGTCATAACTTGGCAAAACAGCTAAGTCATTATTTTATTTTACTTTCTTTTTCTTTTCTTTTCTTTTCTTATTTGGACTTACTATATAAGGAAGAAGTGCAGAAAAGTGTCACATGACAATGTTGCATGTTACAGTCACATATCAGGATGTCACAATATCATGTCACATGACAATGTCACATGATAAGTGTGGAAAAGTAGTGCACAGACCATGTAGTAGTTGTATAAGTAGTGTACAGAATCAAATGGAAACTCTATTGAGTTCTTCTTGTCAACTTGGACTTGGAGTGTAATTAAGTCATCTCAGGCTAAGTCACTACAAGAGGCTACCAGTTCAATTCCCTTGTCCATCATTCTATAAATACATATCTTTGGTTATAGTCAAAGCAACTCATTGTTATAAGTCACCTCAACTATGACCAAAGAACATCTATTTATAGAATGACAAACAAGGGAATTGAACCGGCAGCCTCTTGGCTGGTTGTAGAATACTATTAGTATAAATGAGGGCAAATAGTGTACTTGTATAAGTAGGTAGCTCAATTAATCAAGAACCCCATTGAATTCTCTTTATAACCCTCAAAGACTTAGATGCTGAGTCAACTCGACTTGAGTCATACAATGCTCATGACAGTATCCCTCTCTTAAAGGTCCTTGTCCTGAGAACTTTACAATTTATTGTATGGATCTTGTAGGTTGCCTATTTTATCTTCTTTATTCTACTCTTCTATCCTTGGTCTCTCTATTTCTTGTTTATCTCCTTCTTCCTGAATCATTTCCAATGTTCTTCTCCTCTATATTCCTTTCCAACATCTCTAATTTCTTTCCAATCATCCCCAATATTTCTAATCAAACCTCTTATTGTCCTATCCATATAATATCTTTGCTGTATACCTCTCTGGTAATTCTTCTTTATGAAACTCTCTATGGTCTTCTTTTCTTGCCTATCTTGACTCCTCTCCATACTCTTCTTCAAACCTTTCTACTAGGTCTCTTACATTCTCTATGTCATAAACTTCATTTGAACCATAACTCCAGGAATACTTGACTGATTTTGATGATCTAAATAGCCACCAAAAGCCCTTAAGAAGCCCTTTTAAACAGTACCAAAAATGTCTCAAGGCAATCAGTATTCACTGAGTTATCAGTAGATCAGTCAGCAATCACCAAGTTACCAGATACTAAATTGCTGATATCTTGGTAACTGCTTAACATAATCATTTGCTTCAATAACCACCATGAAGCTCTCTTTAATGTACTTCTTTTGGCCATGAATAGACCCCAAGGCAATAAGATCCCATGAAGATACAAGGTCCTCAATGTTTGCATATGACACTAATCTATTATCTATAGATTATCATCTGTCCTTGAATAGAACAAAGAACTACTCTAAGACAGTTAGGTTATCTCGATCTCAAGAGCAATAGCACTTCTATATATAGAACAATAGGTAGTGATTATGTGGTAGGCTGTCCTTGTAGTGACTTAGCCTGAGATGACTTAATCACCCTCCAAGTCTGAGTTGACAAAGAGAACTCAATAGAGTTCTCATTTAATTGTTGTATATTACTTATATATATTCTGTATTTACTTCTATTTCTAAAGTCCCACACATCTCCTTTGAGTCATTCCTTCTCACATGTTCACTGATTATTTAATTAAATGGAAAAGAAAAGAAAAGAAATATAAATAATGACTTAGCTGTTTTGGCTATGTTATGACACCACCTCTCTCTCAAGGTTCCTTGTCCCAAGGATTTTTACAACTCATAGTAGAGATCACAAATGTTCCCCATTTCACCATTATCTTCTTCTGTCCACTTTCTGAGTCCCAAATTTTCTTGCTCAACTTCTTCTTCCTCTTCTTTTATTGTTTCTATTGTTCTTCATCCCTTTGTTCTTCCTTCTTTCCATCATCTCCAATTTCTTTCTAACCTTGCCCAGTATTCCTTGTTGTATTTTTTGTCTGACCAACCAAATAGCTTTCTTGCCATAAATTGCCCTGGCAGTTCACCTCTCCTAAATGTTTCTTCTTCTCTTTCCTGTCTTCTGACGTCTTCTATATCTCACCAGTATTCTTTCTCAAATTCTTCAACTGCTTCCTTTGCATTCTCCAAATTTTCCTTTCCTTCCCAAGTATCAGATTCAGCTGTAAACCCTTTCCACCATACCAAGTATTTATTCTTCTCCCTTATTCATTGCTTGTTCAGAATTCTCTTGACTTCCCATTCCTCTTCTCCCTCAATTACAACTGGAGCTGGTTACTTCTTTCTCTGTCCCTCTACTTGCCCTACATATTTTTGTACTCTACTGACATTAACTACTGGATGTATTTTTACTATACTAGGTAGTTCTAATTCTACTGCATTCAATAATATAACTTTTTTTATCTTGTAAGGCCCTACAAATCTCTTTGTCAATTTCTCCATTCTTCTACTGACCATTTGGTATTTCAAATCCTTGGTGCTAAGCATCACCAAGTCCCCTACTCTGTACTCGTCAACCTCTGCTCTTTTCCTATCTATATATCTTTTCATCTCTTCTTGCACCTTCTCTAGCACTGCTTTTGCCTCCTCTTGAATCTCCTTCATTTTTGTCATGAATTTCTCTGTCCCTTTGTATTTCCCCTTCCTTCTCACTTCAAACCCCATCCTAGGATCTTGCTCATAGTTTGCTTTAAAGTGTGATATTTTTGTACTTGAGTGTACTTTGTTGTTGTATGCAAACTCTACTGTTCCTAACTAGTCTGGCCACTGTTCTTGCCTATAGTCAATGAACATCCTTAAGTACTATTCCAACTCCTGGTTAACACTCTCTATTTATCCATCTATCTGAGGGTGGAATACCATTGATGTCATGACTTGACAAAACAGCTAAGTCATTATTTAATATTCTTTTCTCTTTCTTTTATTTAATTAGGAAATCAAGCAAACATGTGAGAGGGAATAACTCAAAAGAGATACATGGAACTTTATAAATAGAAATAAATACAGAATGTGTATAAGTAGTATACAGCAAATGAATGGGAACTCTATTGAGTTCTCCTTGTCAACTCAGACTAGGAGGGTAATTAAGTCATCTCAGGCTAAGTCACTATACTGCTAGTACTGGTCTGGTTGTAAAGATTCTTTTAAGTTCATCAGATGCCTGCTGTTGCTCTCTTTCCCATTGCTACTTTATATCCTTTCTAGTCAGCATGTTCATTGGCCTTGCTACCCAAGCAAAATCTTTGATAAACCTCCTATAGTAGTTTGTGAGACCCAAAAATTTTCTAACATCTTTTATGTTCTTTGGCTCTGGCCAACTTAGCACTCCATTCACCTTTTCCTTTTCTATTTCTATTCTATTGGGTCCTATAACAACCTCTAGGAATCTGATCTTCCTCACTTTCTACATACACTTCTCTGGTTTGACATATAAGTTATTCTCTTCTAGCTTTTTCAACACCTCTTCTACTATTTCATTGTGTCCTTTCTCTGTCTCTGTTCTTACTAACACATTGTCTACAAAGGCTACTACTTTCTCTTCATTGATCATATCTCTCAAGATTTTATTTATCATTGCCTGGAATGTAGCTGGTGAATTTGTCATCCCAAAGAACATAACCATTGGTTTAAAGGACCCCACATATGTTGTGAATGTTCTCTTCTACTTATCTCCCTCTTTTATCCTTATATTGTTGAACCTCCACTACAAGTCCATTTTAGTGAATACTCTTTTACTCTCTATATTATCTATTAAATCCATAATCAACAGCAGTGAGTAGTTGTTCTTCACTGTTTGATCATTTAGACTATGGTAGTCCATCACCATCCTCTTACTCCTATCCTTCTTGCCTACAAAGAATACTGGTGATGTCTGAGGGGATTTTGATGGTCTAATGTACCCCTTTCTCAGTTGGTCATTTACAAAGTTCTAAACTTCTTCCCTTTTGTCTTTGGATAAAGGATAAATTCTTCCCTTTTGTAGTTCAAACATCTCCTTGAGATCTATAGTATGATCCCAAATTTTCCTTATTGGCATCCTTTCTGATTCTACCTTTCTAAACACTTTCCTCCACTTTAGGAATTTTCTTGGAACCATCTCTTCGATCTTCCTATGGTCTACTTCAACTTCCTCCTCTCTTCCCCAATTTTTCTTATCATCTATTGCTCATCTCACTATCTTTTCCTCTTCTAGCATCACTACTCTTTTTCCTTTCTTCACTTTCTACTCTTCTTCCAATTTTGTATTTCTTCCACATAATGGTAGGCATCTGGTTATCTTGACTTCTCCTGTTTTCCAATTAATTTCTGGGTTGTGTGCCTGCAACCACAGTATCCCCAATATAATATCTGTTCTTTCCAAATCGCACATGTCCATTCTTATCCTTTCTATATGGCTTTTGTAATACACGTTCACTTCCACTTGGTATGTAATAGCCCCTCTACTGTTATTTGTCCCATCCACATTTCTGACTGTTACTGGTCTTTCTAGCTTCTGCAGCCTCAATCCATGTTTTTCTGCCATCTTCCTATCCATGAACATCTCTGTTGCACTACTATCCAAGAGTGCTTTCACTGTTATGTCTTTATGCATATCTACCTTCTCTACTCCTATATTTAACTATACTTTTCTTAGCATTTTGAATGTTCTCCTGATGTCTCTTTGCTTGTCGTTCTCTTTTACTGTGCTTTTTGGAACTCCCATCTGTATACCACCCTACTGCGCTTCTCTCTGTTTAGGACGTGCTGCTACTCTCCAATTCCACTATGGCTGCTTCTTTTCTGTCCTATATTCTGGGCACAGAATTCTCTCTCCATCCTCTTTTGACATCCCTGCTACCACATCTCTTTATCTATATCAAGTACACTTTACTTTAACTGCTCCTCTTTCTTTTGCCAAATTTTCTCTCTACCTCTATGCTTCAAGACATTGGCTATACCAAATATTCTTCAACTGTTCTCCAGAGACAAAACCCTATCCCTGGTTCTCTTGCATTTTGGTGCCTTTGTACTTATACCCTCCACACTCCACAAATGTTACCACTTCCCATCTTGTCTTCCATCCTTATTCTTCTAGAGCTGCACCTCTTGGGGGCATACCCTTCTTACCACAATATCCCTGTGCCTTTCTCCATAAGGAGTGCACTGGCCTCTTCTCTTGCTGTGCCTTTTGTGGACTAACTGCACATGCTGTTTTCTTACTTCTTCTCTTTTCCTTCTCAACTTTAATATTTGGGTACTTCCACTTGTAGTATCCTACTCTCCAACATCTAAGACATTGTATTCCTCCCTCTACTGTTTTCTGTTTCCTCACTTTCACTTCTTCTTTCACTCCACACTATATCACCCTACTCACTATTACCTCAAATCTATTCTGGAGAACCAGTTTTCCCTTTGCTTCCTCCTTCTTATTTCTGCAGTTACAGACCAGGTGCCCAAACTTTCTACATTCCCAACACATTCTTCCTTTCCTTCCTCCTATCTCTGCCCTTAGTTTAGTGAGGGCACACTGTTGATTGAGCATGCTGCTCATAAGAGAGTTGTATTGTTCCAGAGACATTATGATGTATCTCTAGAAAAGTTAAATGAAAGTCTAATCTCACTAATTATACTATGTCTACTGGGGTATAAGATCTTCACCCAGCCAGAGTTCTACTGCCCTACTTGCTACTGCCCTAATACTATGGTTATACTATCACCCCAAGGAGAGGATCTCTAACCTAAATGCTTTCCTAAGGATGCAGTGTTACTTCTCTGCATATACAGCCCACAATAGGACTTCAGCACAAGATTTATAGAGTAAAAAGAGTACAAGTAAGCTACTGAGCACCACTCAATTGTAAGGTCAGGTCTCAGACACAATACCTGAGCTTGGTACTGTACTTCCACTGATAGTCCCTAACTGACTATCAAATCCCCTTAAACCAAGGGCCTGGCTATATATGGAGGTGACTAGTGATCATGATGACCACCAGTTGAGGGTCAAAAAAGTTATGAGAGTTACGATGAACAAGGTCCAAGGCAGACAGTGCTCTAGATGTGAAATCAAGTTCTAGTTTAGTGACTTAGCCTGAGACAACTTAATCACCCTCTAAGTCTGAGTTAACAAGAAGAACTTAATAGAGTTCTCATTCAATTACTGTACACTACTTATACACATTCTGTATTTACTTCTATTTATAAAGTCCTATATATCTTCTCTGAGTCATTTCTTCTCACATGTCCACTGATTATTTAATTAAATGGAAAAGAAAAGAAAAGAAATATAAATAATGACTTAGTCATTTTGGCTGTGTTATAACAGTTCTGGTGCACAGACCACCACAATTATGTATTTAAGGACTATATATCTGAGAATAGACCTCAGACTTAACAATATCTTTTGCTACTTGTCTAACTTTGCTTTTTTGAATACTTTGATTATCAGATCAACCAATCACAAATCAGTAAGTGGCCATTTGTGATATAAGGGTAGATTTACTAATATAGACTTCTATATATACTACTGGAGGCAGTCTGTGCACAATTACATGAGCACTAATACAACAATACCAAACATTCCTAATATAGTTATAGACTATTGACCAAGTACAAACCAGACCAAAGAGAAACAGAGGAGAGTGGATATATGCTAAGAGATCTAGACTCTAGATAAGAATAGATCCATCAATACTCTGTCATAACTTAGCCAAACAACTAAAGTCATTATTTATATTTCTTTCCTTTTCCTTTTATTTAATTAGGAAATCAATGGACACATGAGAGGGAATGACTCAAAGGAAATACATAGGACTTTATAAATAGAAGTAAACATAGAATATATATAAGTAGTGTATAGCAATTGAATAAGGACTCTATCGAGTTCTCCTTGTCAACTCAGACTAGGAGTAGTTCTAAGGTATCGCTATTTAAGTTCTTACATACTCACTAAGCACAATCCTATGGTGTCCCCTCATAGTATAGGCTTAACAAGCCCTGGGATCATGTGATAAATCTCAAGGAAGATTTTATACTGAGGAAGGGTAGAACATATATGTTATAAGGGTAACATTAGACTGAGGGCTGGAGGTTACACCCAAAAGCTAGATAAGGGTCCCAAAAGCTATAGTATTATCAATGGACAGTGAATGTCCTTAGTGATCACCCTAGGTAGATGTTCAAGAAGAACTCAATGGAGTTCTTCACTGGATTGCTGCTCTATTTATACTACTACTATAGTGGCTGTACCCTAGAGTCCCATGATCACATGTTCTTTCCAGAATGTTCTATGATCACCTGACCTTGTCATGTGATTTGACTTACTGAGTCCCCACCCTATTTATATCCTTACTCTATTGTATACTTTGAGGTTTTGGATTAAGTGTTCAAATGCATGGGAAACCTTTTCCTGTTTGGGGCTCTCATAACATATAGTGATATTTGAGTAAGGGTAAATCTACTAATACAAGCTCCTATATATACTACAAGAAACAGTCTATGTGCAGTTATGTGAGCTACAGTCCAATAATAGCACTTCCTAATTAGGATAAACAAGATAATCAAGACAGCATGTAGACAGAGAGGTAAGGAAGTAGATGGGTATGCACTAGATAAATTGCAAACCAGATACTTAGCTAAGCCATACCTTAGGGTAACTTGTCATGACACAGCCAAAAACAGCTAAGTCATTATCTATATTTCTTTTCTTTTCCTTTTATTTAATTAGGAAATCCAGGGGATATGCAAGAGAGAATAACTCAAAGAAGATGCATAGGACTTTATAAATAAAAGTAAATACAAAATGTGTATAAGTAGTATACTATAATCAATGAGAACTCCATCGAGTTCTCCTTGTCAACTCAGACTGGGAGTAGTTCTAAGACATCTCAGTCTAAGTCCTTACACTAGAACTCAATTCCCTTATTGGCACCACTCATCACAGAGCCTTGCCACCTTTATGCTTGTATCTTCCTTGGTACCTGAGTAACACAACTCAGGACTACTATAACATAGCCAGGCCCTAGGCTTAAGGGGACTTTGCAGTCAGTTAGGGACTGCAGGTGGAGGTGTGGTACCAAGCTTGGGTATC
>Ga0153992_100182_pt1 | contig 16874 bp, 17 predicted proteins | sample TSNC076MetaG_FD_104683 | JGI IMG/M metagenome (GOLD analysis project Ga0153992, IMG submission 104683) | Attine ant fungus gardens microbial communities from North Carolina, USA - TSNC076 MetaG | ecosystem: Host-associated > Fungi > Mycelium > Unclassified | place: USA: North Carolina, Lumber... | reverse complement strand
ATTTCACCAACGCAAATACATCTCAGGTATCTAGATTTGTGGCAGCCTCGCATCCATTCCATACGCAATACGCTGGGCTCACACTCATTCATGATCGGTAGGTGCTTCTACGACCTCCCTCTCGATAGAGTAAAATTCCTCCCATAGGAGAATACAACTCGGTTTCTTGTTCCGGCAAAGATGGAGTTAGTAATACATTCGGGCAAGCTCTTTGGCTGGTCGGTTTTGATGATAGATTGCGGCGGGATGTCGACTCATGTTTTTGCTTAGTTGGACACGATTTTCTATGCGGCTTCGCTGAATGTTACAAGGTGCATTTCTCCATGTCACGAAATGAGCCAGCTTTTAATAAGATGCCAGGTTATACCTCCATCAAGGTGGACCCCTTGCCCTACAAAGTTCAGTCCAGTTGAATCAGGGGGGTCAGTTGATTAATTAAATTTAGCTTTTTTGATGATATATCTCTGAAGCTAGGCCTGAGTTTCTATGATATGTGGTATGTTGTCTCAGAAGAAGATTCATTCCATAAATGACATGTTTCTCCTTGCCGATAGGTATCCAGTCCAAAACCTCAACGGCCCAGCCAAAGTTTTTCCTAGCTATGCGACATACCTCTTCGTTGCAGAGACACTTGGTGACTCGAAGACGCTCCAGGTATCCAATCTCTATCCTGGTCGACAAACGAACGGATCTAGCGTCACGACCGCAATGGGTGATCAATCTTCCGGTCAACTTGTCGCTTACAGTTTCTGGGATGTTAGTAACCCATCGACTCCTGAATTCCCCACGAAACTGGCTCTGTTGAACTTGGAAATTTACAATCAAACACAAACAGACAGCCCTCGACCAAGCTCTACGTTTGATATCTCTGGGTTACTCGGGAACAACACTCAAGTGGTTAGAGTAAGGAAGCTGCAAGCGCCTGGAGCAGACGTTCAGGATGCTAATGTCACAAGTTGGGCTGGTCAGACATTTGAAACCGGAGTTGCGCGGGGAGAACTTGTCGAGGACAGTATCCAAGGTGGGAAAATCATAGTACAAGCTTCGGAAGCCGTATTGGTATTTTTTTGATCTTATTTTGGAAAGAAAACATATTCGTAAACGTGACTATCTACATATCCATATGTCGTCGTCATCCTGCGATTGCAAAAATGAAACCATTATGGAAGGAGTTACAGTCGACTCTGTCATAGCCCACACTCCGTTATAACCCATAGATTTTTCCATCTGCCAAGTTGATTCTCTCTCATGAACCTTACATCCCCTCCCGATTACTATGGGTTATTACAAAGTGGACTGTGCCGATATCGTGTGGTTGTATGTGTCGTCCGATGACTGCATGTGATAATCATAACTGTGCCACTATCAGCAGCAAAGAAAGCACTCGATCCATTTCATCATTCAGGTCAAGACGGATCATTAATCATTGCCTCTCACCTCAGGTCATGTTTCCCTTTATTGTCCTAGATACAGATAAATAGTGACTGTAGAGACGAAGTTAATTGCAACGTTTTCAACGAGTTTTCCCCTTTTTTGCTTTACTCGTCCGTAATCCAACAAAAAACTCAGACAATCATGTTGAATTTTGGGACTATCCTAGCATGGTGGCACTTTTCACATGCCAAAGACGCTAAAACACACTTGTTCTAAATCAGGACCCATCTCTTAATGCACGGAAGAAGTCTCTGTATCGATCAATGGATCATTAAATTCGACCGTGGTACCAATCAATTCCTGACAAGAAAAAATGCATTCAGTATTTTAAGGGTAGAAATTGGCTAAAACACATAGGCATCTCAGTATCTCTCTGTGCAAGAGCCTCAAGAGCAATCTTAAACCATGCACCCATAAGTGAATATAGGAAGAGATTTCCCAATAGTGATCATTCGAGTTCTTGCAGTCTTCGAGTCCTTGACAATCCATCTGCCTTCGCTTGGACCAGTAACATTTCGTAGTAAAACACCAACCCGCCTCCTAGTAATTTGTTTACATCTTTTTTTCTTCTTCCTTTTTTTTCTTTGTGCTTTAGATCAACTGTAAATGGCCTGTTCTTTCAGTTTCTTCCAATTTTGTGTAGAATTGAACTTTGTAATGTACTTTGTATGCTACCGCGGACTGTGATTGCATGTGATTGGCCTTAATCACATGTTTGGCTAATACGAGCGTAGAGTATAGGTGTCTGCCACAATGGAAGCACAAGCACTTGCTCTGTTCCACCTCTCCTTCAGCTTGACATGAATCCTAGGGATCTCAAATCATTTACCCGCGAACAAGTTGCAAAGGTTGTTTACATTTACACTCAATTGTTGTCCCTCAACGAAAAGGTCTGACTTTTGTGTCTTTTTCAGCACAACAAAGATGGTGACCTTGTGAGGCCTATCAAGCTCAGGACTTGACTACAACCATGGCTGACTGCATTTCTTGAACATTTTTTGTGATCTATAATAGTGGATCATTGTCGACTCCAAGATCTACGATATCACTCGGTTCAAAGATCTTCACCCTGGAGGTGCTTCTGTACTCCTCGATGATGGTGTCGGTTCGCTACCCTATGATCTACTTGTATGAGAGGTTTTTCTAATCTCATTAATAGCTGGCCAGGATGTTACGGAAGCTTTTTATGGACTGCACAAACATGAAATCATAGCGAAACCGCAATATGCTCGCCTTCAAATTGGCGTCATCGAGGGGGAGAAATCTGTTATTCATGGTCGGGTTCCTGGCGAACTCAGCGAGGTGCCTTATGCAGAGCCTACGTGGCTGGCTGCTGGCTATTTTAGCCCTTATTTCGGCGAGGTACGCTCATCGTTCGATTAATCTCCGCCATCATTAACGATACAATAACGGTGCTTGAAACCAGAACCATCGGACTTTCCAAAAAGTCGTCCGCAAATTCTGCGATGAAATCATCCTCCCAGACGCTATAGTTCGTTGCCCTAATCATCTAGGTCATTTACTCGATCTTGAAAAAATGGATTAGGTCAGAGAGGAAGACGGAAAGCTTCCAAGCCAGTCAGTTATCGAGGCTATGGCGAAGCTCAATTTACATGCTATGCGCATGGGTCCTGGAAAGCATCTGAAGGGTCTGGAACTCATGGGTGGAATCATCAAGTCTGAGGAATTTGATTATTTCCATGAGATGATCATCATCCAGGAGATAGCACGTCATGGAAAACGCGGCTATGGTGATGGTGAGTGACGGTTTACTCAACATAAGTGAAATCTGAAACTGAGAGCAGGCCTCATGTCTGGTTCGGTCATTGGTCTGCCTCCTGTTCTCAATTTTGGCAGTAAGGAAATCAAGAGGAAGGTTCTTCCTGATATCTTCTCTGGAAAAAAGTTCATCTGTCTTGCAATCTCCGAGGCGTTTGCTGGTAGTGACGTTGCCGGATTGAAGACTACTGCCACTAAGACCGAGGACGGCAAGCATTGGATTATCAATGGAACGTAAGTCGAAACGCCATTAGCCAGGACTGGTCACTGATATTTTTGTAGAAAGAAGTGGATCACCAATGGAACGTAGGTCAAACTACTGTAATTTTTCACATCGAACTCATAATGTTATTTTCTTTTTCTAGCTTTGCTCACTAGTGAGTTACTTCTGTCATGAGCATTTCTGCTGAGTTAAAATTTTAGTTTCACCGTGGGCTGTAGGACGGACAATGGCTTTACTGTCATTCTTGTAGAGCGTGGAGAGGGCGTCGAGACTAGACCTATCAAGACCTCTTACGTGAGTGCAATCCCTTTCTAATCCAGGGAATCTGATTAAACATATTGCAGTCTCCTACTGCTGGAACAGCTTTCATCACCTTTGATAATGTCAAGGTTCCTGTCGAAAACACACTTGGCCCCGAAGGTAGAGGAATCTTCGTCATGCTCTCCAACTTCAACCACGAGCGTTGGGTTTTGGTCTGCTCAGTCGCGCGTACACAGCGTGCTGTCGTCGAAGAATGTTTAAAATGGGTAACGCAGCGTAAGGTTTTCGGCAAGCCCCTTCATTCACAGGCTGTCATCCGAAATAAACTTGCTGCCATGATTTCTCGTGTGGAGAGTGTTCAGAACTGGCTAGAGTGTATTACGTATCAGATGAATCAGATGGTATGTGATTTTCGTCTGCTATGCATGGCAGCAGGATTAATCTCCGCCACAGAGCTACAAGGAACAAGCAAATAAGCTTGCTGGGTATGTCTGAACATCTTCCGCTGAAATTGGATTGAGTCTCATGTGGTAAAGCCCCATTGGTCTTCTCAAAATGCATGCTACACAGTCTGCTCAGCAGACCGCAAATGACGCCGTCCAGATATTTGGTGGCCGAGGTATTACCAAAACTGGGATGGGCGAGCATATTGAACACGTACGTTCCCTGGAGCATGTCGAGGGTAATTAAGTGGCTGATAAATCATACAGTTTCATCGAACTGTACCATTCGACGCGTAAGTGATCAAAAATCTCTCACATCATCTCGGGCTAAAAATATAATACCCAGTGTTCTTGGAGGCACAGAGGATGTTTTGGGTGACTTGGGTGTGCGCCAGGCTATCCGAAACATGCCAAAAGACGTACGACTATGACCAATTATGTATTGTCGGAGCCAAGGTCGTGGGTGCTGGCCTGGGCTAGTTTCATCCTTATATGTACAAGTAAAACTAGCCAAATCACTGTCTATCGTCTTGTCCAGAACCATGAACGTTTTGAAATTCCAACATTAGTCGCTGTTGAACCCCAGCCCAGCCATCCCAGCATAAGGTTTTTGGCGAAAATCTCACCAAAGCCTAGCATAACGCCATTCACGAAGGGCAAAAAGAGATTAATTGCGAGTGAAGACGCAAATGCCATCAGTCTTGTTCGAGTAGAAAGAGACGAATCCAATACTGAAAGGGTTGCAGTTGGATATGAATGAGTAATCTCATGGGGGGGATGGTGGGGACAACAGTGGGGAGCTTGGTATGGAAGAGAGGAAGGGTATGAAGAAGTGCTGGAATCCATTTCCTCCCACACCTGGGAATCGTCGATAGTATCCAGTTGAGATAAGGTTGATGTGGTCACCTGAACAAGGTCAGTCAATGATAAAGAAAGGGGTCAGGAAAGCACACATGTGCTTCAGATCCTGCGGAGACTGTGGTTGGATTGGAGTATACGGGTAAAGAAGCCTCCCCTATTCTGACTTCTGCCCGTTTCTCAGGTTTCTCTTCTTCTGATCGATAACGTGAAGGTGAAAAGTGAAAGGTCCGGCTAAAGACCTCCTGGAGTGATGAAAGAAATCCCCGATATTCGTCAAGACAATTCTTTGAAGCCATGGTTCAATACGAACTTACATCAAAAATCTGATGTGTGTCCTCTTTTATAGCAACCATCGTCGTAAGCCTAGCGCTGAGCACCGGGAGGGAAGAGGAGTGATGAAGCACTCCCACATTGAATGTCACACGCGTATCTGTGACGGCATTTTAGAAGGCTCGATTGTTAGCCTTCTTTTGGCAGTCACTTTGTTCAAGGAATCAGGTAGGAGTTTTGTTCCGGTGACCTCGCGAGGTAGACGACTAAGAAGCAATATACACTACTTGTGCTTATGTACCCACTCGAAACAATAAGCACAAAAAATACTGATCACGTGCAGCACTCATATCGCTCACTCTATTTATATCCCCTACAGCACGGTCAGCTGATGACACGGCGGATGTTGTTTGTCACCTGTCAAGTCATACAGTAACCTGTCACACTCTTCATCCTATATCGCCACGCCAATTGTGTGCATACCTATCTCCCCAGACTCAGCAAGGAGGAAATAGCTCAGGAGAGATATAAATTCATAATATTTTTTCTTAGATATGGACCTAATGAGAATATCACTTGTTTGATTCTAATGTGCTTTTGGTCATTTTCATAGTTTGAACCAAGTTGTGGGTCCGAGTAGCACATAGGAAAATTAGATTCCATATTTTTTATATCTGGGTATGAAGGGCTACACTGTCTTGGAGGATTAGAGGTTCTCTTGTTTATTTCACGTGTTGATTTAGGCATTGGACATTCTCCATCACTACGGTGAGGATTTATTATTGCTACAATAAGCTTGTCTGTGTGCTTCAGGGGATCTTCTGCAATTCTTTTTTGTTTGTCAGCAAGAATCTCCTGGTCAAGGTTCAAAACAATGAAAGTCTGGGCCGATTTCCCCGAAAATCTACATGCCGACTTGTGTTACAAAAATGGCATTATGTCATAACTGATAATAATCTTAGCGCCGTCTTTAAACAACCCTCCGTGTTCTCGCGGCGCCTACTAGTCTTCTTCTTTGTTCTTGATCCGAACTACCTCGACTCATCTAGTGCGACACACTATGTGCAAACGAGAGTGGTGAGTAGATAAGGGAGACATAGAGATTGCTTGAATCTGACTCTGTTCCCTCTCTGTCAGTGTTGGTGATTACTACAGACCTTGTAACGTTAGCAGGTTCCTTGGATTTGAGAGCCAACTCAGGTGCTTACATACTATAGCATTGGATCTTCGACTACGAGACGGGTGAACTAGTTGACTGCCATGAGTTCAAGTGCAGAGATAGCTCAAAACATATTCACAAGGACAAACTCTGGCTATGCGATTGTGCACCGGTGCGTAAATTTTCTATAGAACTGTTGGTCCGTGCATCTGATCAATGTAGTCTCTTCCCTACGACGATCGTGAGGGTGCATCCAAAGTTCGCAACATGTTCCACAAACTATGTCCCAGGTGCACTGCTGCAACCACTAACCGTGGCAGGTAATAGAGTTCTATGTCACACTGGGATCTATACTAAATCCATATTCAAAGGACCAAGTGATGATGCAAGTGTCTTGTCTCAACAGATAAATCAGTTCAGCTGATGAAAATTTCGTGTATTAATTTGGTGTATTAAATCAATAAAATTACCAAACAGGGATACCTTCAAAATCTCTTTTGACCTCTCTTAATCGGTTGCCTAACACTTCTGTTGGTGATTCCCTCTCTTGTTCCAGATTCCCTAGCATTGCCCTTCAACCGTGCAATTCGGGCCCTTCGCTCTGCCTCACTGTCACTGTCACTTGAGGATGCTTGAGGTTTTTTGGGAAGTGATGAGAAGTCGTCTAGGTTACTTTGTTCAGAGGCCCTTGCAAGCGCCGGTGTCCGGTCTGATGTTTTGGCTGGCAGCAACTTCGACTTGATGTCGCTACCAGTGTTTGAATCAGTAGGCAAGGATCTGGGTGAAATTAAGGGCCTTGAGAGGACAGCTTGAGGTTGTGAAGCGATAGTCGGCGGGACAAGTGGACCAACTGGGTCACCCTCTTCTGATTTTTCCGTTGCCGAGTCAACCTTTGAAAGCGGAGATTCTGATTTTTGTTTCAGTGATGAAGGATCGCTCGTTAGTGAGGAGAATCACGCTCAAAAAGGCTTACCGATTTTCTGTCAGAAGTTTATTCTAAAGTCGGTTCCATTCGTGACAGGAAATGATGCTTACCACGTCTCGTATCAATTGACTATCATGCTTGTATCTTGATGACGTGTAATCATCCTCTGCGAGCTTTGACGACTCTGGAGCTTCCAAGTCAAGATCTTCTGCAGAATATTGAATGCCAGCTACCAAAGAAGATACAGGACTGCATTAGGGGAAAATGTAATCCAAGCAGATGATGGAGGATTCACGAAGTTCATGGAGGGAATTGAACACTGCGGTTGTCCTTCTGAGAATCGTTGAGATACGTGGGTTGGAGAGCGCATTCTGGATATGAGTGTCAGGAGAACGTCGCGTTGTCCGTCCAATTTTGTCTATTGCCTGCATGCTATTGCTTGTCTCAATGAGCTCAAATCAGCGTAGGAATGACAAACCTTCTCTACGTCAGTATTCGTCATATCTTGAACAGATTCACCAGTTGTGAATAAGAGGTAACTTGCACTGATGAGAGGTAACACGAGCTGTTGGGATATTATGTCTGCGGAAATTTTATGGCCTACAAAACAGGTCTCCCACTGCCAGGTGAAAGAAGCGCTCTTGAGTAAGAAGGCTTTATCCTAAAATGATCCTGTTCACAATCAGAGAAGAGACAAAAAGTGGTAGGCTCACTGAGAAATCCGTAAGTGCAACCTCGAAAGCAAGCGCATCGACTCCACCAATGGTATGAACTTTTTTCAGGAGTTCCAAGATAGATGCCCTCCATTCATCTTCGTCTTCTCGTATTGCTAATGGAGGGGGTGCCCTAGGATTGCACTTTCTCCATCGTCTTGCAATTTGCTGACTTGTGAGTTCTAATCCATGAAGGGATCAAGATAACAAGTCAGAGGTGACTCAGGGGGATATCCAGTCATGATTACCTTCACTCCAGATAGATTTGGTATCCGTGAATAACACAGAGCATGTCAGATCGATGGTAGAGGAGATAAATTTCTGAAGACATGAGCATTTTGGCAATAGAGAAGTTCTTGATTGATATTCAGATATGATGGATCATGAATAGCACTGACGAATAGATAAGGAGTTGATGAACTAGAGTTTGTCTTGACTAGCCATTCTTTTCCCAGGAAAGGCTGGAATGGAAGAAAATTTAGAACAAATTTCCAAGGTCATTGCTTTGAAATAATAACCTCAAACATAAGTCAATGCAAAATGTCTCAAACGATTATTAGCGATGGGACAGAGATGGTGGCGTTAGCTCGGTGCAGTAATTTGATGTGACGTCACCTTCAGAATACAATGAATACACATACCAGAATACAGTACAACCAAGATGTATAAGTTCCAACTCTGAAAAATCACTCCTGTACAAGTACATGGAGCGGCAATTTGTTGAGCGCTGTCTCTTTCTGATGACAATCTACTGATAAGTCGCAGAGCTGTGGGTGGGTAGCCCTACTACAGTGACAACACTATTACCCAGAACCATAGTGTACTTTTTCGGCCCACATGGCACTACATATCCGAACAGAATGTACAATGACGTTCAAAAGAAGAGACTAAAAGTACCCCGAGTTCATATTGGGGGTTTAAGTGGAATGTCTGGGAATGTCTGGGAATGATTCAGAGTTAGTGCGCCTCCATTACTTGAATGAGGTCACAACAGATACGTAATAATCGCAGCAATCTGCAGCGCAAGGGAAGTCCATACTGTCAGTATCTGGAACTGTGGACTGGCAAGTTATTCCCTCTGCCCCAGGCAGTATACGCCACACACGTTCTAGTCTGATTGTCTTGACACATGGTGCACCTGATCAGGTGGACCCTAGATTCTCAAGTCAAATGTCATGGACAAGAGTTAAGACTTCTACTTTCACACCGAATAGATTGCTTGATCAACGGCGTGAGGATAATCAGAGGACAAGTTGCCTCGTGCTGCTGATAAATCAACTAGTCTGCAAGCAACGATCAGGACCCTGTCTGCGGGGCTGAATTCATTGATGTCATAAGGAAAAGGAGTGGGTTGTAATGCTTGAAACACTTGTCGGGATCGCACGCACTATCACAAAAAATACATATTGAGATGATGGACATAGGTCACGCGGCGCCCGAACGCGACGTGTCTTTCTCGCGTTGTTTGTACTAGTATTGCTTCAGCACGTGATCATTGTTCAAAGTGAATGTAGCTGGACTTTGAAGTCGACTGGTTTCTTCAGAGGCTGACCGGTGGACTACATTCCTCTTTTCTCTTTCTCCTTTCCAGTCACATACAACCGGTTCTTCAGGTCCTCAATCATATCTTTCCATTCGCCTGAACAATCTTCGCCTCTTTTCGCAAATACTTCGTACACACTCCTCTTCAACCCTTCAAACCTCACGAATGGCCTCGAATCATGCTCGCGTAGGTCTATTCACAACTCTTGTTGTACTACAGCTTTTTTATGATTTCCCTAAATTAGATAACACAACGGCGCACCCTCGCGCAGCGCGCCAAGGCTGACGAGAATGCCGTTGGACGGCATCTTCGTCAAAACTTACAAAATACAGCTGGAACTACCCGACTCGCTAAGGAGAATGCAGTCAAGGCCGGTGTCGTCCGCCAAGCCTTGGGGGAAGTAACGATGGCTGCCGTAAATCGTAAGGTTTGTTATGTTCTGGTATTCCTGCCTTTCCCTATAGAACCTAACGCGACCTCCACCCAGGACGCAGGACTTAAACCGGCAGCTGGAAAGGAGAAAGAAGAAGTTGGTCTCAAACGAGGTCGCTCCGATTCCATTTCCTGTGCTCAGCGAGTACCCTTGGGTCCGGGCCGGGCTCCCGCAGCTCCTCCTGTGAATGCCCGTGTTGCTGTAGCCCGCGCGCGAGCTAATTATGCAACTGTTCGCCGTAACTCACGAGTTACTACTTCTATCTCTCAACCTATCGTTGTCCCTCCGACAGAGGAGGTCGAGTCCGTTAAGGATGTTTCACAGAGCGAGATGGATATCGAGGACGATCTTGCAGAAGAACTACATGATGAAACAGAGAACATCAGTGAACGAGAGGCCGAGAGTATGATCGGAATCGAGCAGAGCAATGAAGATGGAACACCTGAACCCATTCAAGCGTCAAAACATCCTCGCATGTGGCCTGAGGTCAGTTCGGAACGAGCGACTCGTTACGCTAAGGAACTACAGGCAATTCGTGCAACCTTCGAAGATGAGGTCGACATGTTTGATACTACCATGGTTTCTGAGTATGCAGAAGAAATATTTGAATACATGTGCGACCTTGAGGTTCGTGTGTCATTAGGGTGGAACCAGAAATGTACTTATATCTTGATTAGGAAGAAGTCATGCCTCAGCCCGACTATATGTCCAATCAAACTGAAATCACCTGGGAGATGCGCCAGACGCTAGTTGACTGGCTACTCCAGGTCCACTTTCGTTATCACATGCTTCCTGAGACTCTGTGGATTGCAATTAACGTTGTTGATCGTTTCCTATCGCGGCGGGTTGTGTCTCTGGGAAAGCTTCAGCTTGTCGGGGTTACTGCAATGTTTATTGCTGCCAAGTACGAAGAGATACTCGCTCCGTCCGTTGACGAGTTTGTCTTCATGACCGAGAATGGATACACGAAGGAGGAGATTCTCAAGGGTGAACGGATCGTCCTACAAACGCTCGAATTCAGAATATCACACTATTGTTCGCCCTACAGTTGGATGCGCAAGATCAGCAAGGCAGACGACTACGACATCCAAACACGGACATTAAGTAAATTTCTCACCGAAGTCACTCTCCTCGACCACCGGTTCCTGAGAGTAAAGCCAAGTCTCATCGCTGCGATTGGGATGTACTGCGCTAGGAAGATGTTGGGGGGCGATTGGGTATGTACCCTCATTATTATACGTTCTGCCACGCGCTATGCGTGCATAGTGCGCGTGGTCAGCGCGTCTGATTAAGCAACACGTGACTTACCTTTTTTGATCAGAACGAGGCATTCATGTTCTACTCGGGGTTCACTGAGGAGCAGCTGGTGCCCGGACATCAGTTACTTGTAGAGAAACTGGCAGAGAGCGGATTTTCACGCCAGTATGTATGCAAGAAATACGCAAACAAGAAATTCCTCAAAGCATCAGTCTTTGCTATCGAGTGGGCAAAACAACATGTCAACGACCTAGAGCCGGCTGAAACGATGATGATCGTTGATTGAATGGTGTGGTCGCGATGCCAGATATTTGTTTCTTGTTATGTCTCTCGTTCTGTGCTTCACGTGTATCAACGCTCTCTTCATTTCATCTTCAGCATTTTTTTTTCATCTAATGTTCAAGAATCTGCATGTCTCTTAGTCATCGCTTTTTTCTTTTTTTTCTTGCTCTCGTACATGCCCAACACCCCCTTTAGTACCATGACTTCCTTTTTATCCGCCATAACGACACCTACCTACCCTCTTTGACATGAATGGTTAACGTCCCTCGCTGGTTTTCCTACCATGCTACGACATGTCCACTCCTTCGAAGAATACTTGTTCTCTTTTTCTCTGTCTTTTTCTCTCATGTCTTTCTCTCTCTCTCATATCTCTCGAATGTTTCTCATCCTCTCGTCTTGTAGTACTATTCATCTGTGTTTTCTTTCATCTATCCATCTCCCGTTTTCTTCTGTCACATTCTTATCGATTTGTTCCTCTCACTTTGGTATATCTGTGATGGTCGGGACACTCGTTCATCGTTTGTGCTTCTCTTTTCTCTCTTTTCATGCAGCGCATGGCGTATACGTATCGTGACAAGTTTCATGACCGGCAAGAAATACAATTTATGACGTCATTTAGATAAACGCTGCGATTTTTAGATGTCTCGTTCGAAACAGCAGTCTTTTCTATTTACCCCTATTGATTTTCACAGAGCTACTGAAGTTGGTTCCCATCAGCGAATGACAGATTGCCGCTGTCATATTTGAGAACCTGAACATTGCTAGATGGACTGGTCATTGCCGAAAGTTCTTGCATGTTTAACGGCATGAGATGTTGAACTTGAGTTGTTTGTCATTCTTAGAGGTACTTTCCTAACACGATTCTCATGTAATCAGCGATTGAGTATTCAGGTAGCGCACTTCATCAGTTTTTGCTCATAATATCAATGTGATATCTATAAATATCTACATGAAGGTTCGATTTTCACGTGCGTCAGTAGCAGCTATTTCACCGGAAAGGGGCTCAGCCCAGCTATTTTCCACAAGCATGTCGCTCTCTTTCAAAGGACACACTGTCGTTGTCACAGGTGCTGGCGGTGGTCTTGGTAGAACGTAGGTCCCTGAACGACTTGCAACTTGAGTTATTTCATCTCGGTTTCTTGGATAGGTACTCGCACCTTTTCGCATCTCGAGGTGCAAACATCGTCGTCAATGACTTCAATGCTGCTGCTGCGCAGAAGGTAGTTGATGAGATTATCAGGGGTACGTATCTTACCTTCTTGATGCTGGCCGATACCAATCACACCTGATTCAGCTGGAGGCAAAGCCATAGCGAACACTTCGTCTGTGTCAGATGGGGCCGCTATTATCAAGACTGCTGTGGATAACTTTGGCACCGTCACAATTCTTATAAACAATGCTGGTATATTGCGAGATAAGGGGTAAGGCACTTGACTTGTATCGATACATCGAAGCTGACTTTGGGATCAGGTTCAAGAATATGTCAGACAAGGAGTGGGATCAGATTGCAGAAGTCCATCTCAAGGGTGCTTTCGCTTGTACGAAAGCTGCTTGGCCTATCTTCCGTAAACAGAAGTTTGGGCGTGTGATTAATACTGCTAGCGCTGCTGGTCTTTATGGTATGCTAGCACTTCGAGGCGTTATCAAGAAAGCTGACGATGATGCCAAGGGAATTTTGGTCAAGCAAACTACAGTGCTGCTAAGATGGCACTTGTCGGCTTTACTCAGACTCTTGCCCGTGAAGGCGCCAAGTATAACATCAAGTCCACTGCTATTGCACCCGTAAGTTGTACACAACTTATGAAAGACCGTAGGAGTCCTTAGCAACTTTGCTGTTGCAGATCGCCGCTTCAAGCATGACAGAAACTGTTATGCCGCCTGAGATGTTGGCAAACGTCAGCGTACGTTCATACCTCTTTGTTTCTCAAATAGTGGGATTGAAACTGACTACTTGACAGCCCGAATACGTTGCACCCTTCGTTGTAGCTATTTGTCATCCTGATGGTCCCGATGCGACAGGCAAAATTTTTGAGCTCGGCGCTGGGTACCTTGCTGAAGTTCGGTGGGAAAGGAGCAACGGTACTATCTTCAAGACTGATGCAACATTCACTCCAACAGCGGTCAGTCTACACGTTACAATAAATGCCATTTCTATTTATTCGCGTCGTAGGTCAAGGCAAAATGGGAACAAGTCCTCGACTTCACTAAGCCGCAACAGTGGGTATTGTCTCTATGTGGACTACGTTCTGTGTTGACCTGCCTCAGTCCCAGGGCCATGTCAGACCTCAACGTGACAGTGCGGTCAATTCGATCAGTTATACAAGTTTATGACTCAATGAGCTCTGTAGGACCTTCTTCAGGCTGCCAAGACGGCGCCCCCAAATGCTCAACCTGGACCTCAAGTTCGGTTTGATGGTCAGACTGTCATCGTTACCGGCGCTGGTGCAGGCCTAGGGCGTGTTTATGCGCTCATGTATGCTCGTCTTGGTGCCAATGTTGTTGTGAATGACGTCAGCGAAAAGGGAGCTAATGCTGTTGTTGACGAGATTGTCAAGGCTGGTGGGAAGGCTATTTCTGCTGTCTTCTCTGTAGAAGACGGTGAAAAGATTGCAGAATTTGCTTTGAAGCAGTTCGGTGCCGTGCATGTCCTGGTTGCGAATGCTGGTATCTTGCGAGATAAGTCGTTCCAGGCCATGTCCGAGCAGGAGTGGGATCTTGTGCTTGCTGTGCACCTTCGGTGGGTGCTCCTTGATTGTCCTCTCGACTAGCTATCCTGACATTGGGGCGATAGTGGTACCTATAAGGTACTCAACCTCGTGGTAGTGTGTCAACACATTGCTGACTCGATCCTTTAGTGTGCGAAAGCCCTCTGGCCTATTTTCCAGAAACAGAAGTATGGTCGTATTGTAACAACTGCTTCCCAAGTTGGTATCTGTAAGTTGGAGCCCTCACTATACTCTTCCTGGAGCTCATGTAACTACCTCCCAGATGGCAATTTTGGACAGGCTAATGTGGGTCATTTCTCATTCACGAAGAAAAGATGGTTTCAATTGTCTTCAGTACTCCACGGCAAAAGCTGGAATCATCGGCTTTACTCGGACTCTCGCCATTGAGGGTAAGAAGTATGGCATTCTTGCCAATGCCATCGCTCCCTCTGCAGGGACTGCTATGACTAGTACAGTCTGGCCACAGGAAATGGTCGAAGCTTTCAAACCTGACTTCATTGCTCCTGTCGTTGGTTTCCTTACCAGTAAAGGTGCGTCGAGCTCATTCCTCCTATATAAGGTTGATAGATCATAGTATCTTGATCTAGACAACACAAGTACGACAGGTGCACTTTTCGAGATTACTGGAGGCTGGGCCGCTCAGACTCGATGGCAACGTTCTGGCGGATATGGGTTTCCCCACACGAGGCCTTACACCCCCGAGGATGTTATCAGCAAATGGAATGTTATAACAGATTTCGGTGTGTCCACCCTTTGAGATTGGTTACTCTCATACTTACCATTGTGCGCTTTTAGATGACGGTCGTGCCACTAACCCCAGTTCAACTCAAGAGGCTCTCCAATCTATTGTAGCCAACTTTGAAAACCAGAACGATGAATCTGTAAAGGCAAAACTCTGATGCATATGTTTCTAGTTTCCGTGCATTACACTTCTGTCCATACCCATGTTTTATTCAGGCATTTGAATTTTTTCACATGAAATTCCGTATCTAATTTTTAAATGAGAACTTCGGATTTGATCTGTCATCCAGCATTCCTTTGTCATATATTTGAATAACTGGGTGCGCCTTAGCCAGCTGAAAGTTTGAAAGTTGAAGCAACAGAGCATGTGATTAGAAATGCAAAACCCAAAATACGTTTACCACTCATGTGATTAGGGCCTAATAATTCACGATCCACTTCCTTCATGTCCGTCTTAAAAGATCCTAATACTTTTGCCGATCCGGAAGACTCAAAACTCGTCGCTGATGCAAAGAAGATTGTTCCCGACCCAGTCCTGTATAACTATACCGAAGTGAGCAAGATCCACCTCCTGTCATTTGATATACCCTAATCATTTCCCGGGGTGTACATTAGCGAGACATAATACTCTATAATCTGGGTATTGGTGCGACTGAGAAGGAGTTACAATGGACATATGAAGGAGACGACGAGTTTGGTGCATTACCGACCTTCGGTGTCATTCCTCAGTTCGCAGCAAGTACCGCAATTCCTCTTGATTGGTTGCCGGACTTCAACCCGGTAAGTGACTATCCAAGTGAAAGGTTCCATTGAGACCAATGGGGATTGTACATACCCCAGGCAAAACTGCTTCATGGGGAGCAATACCTTAACATCAAGGCACCTATCCCAACAGGTGGCTCACTCGTCAGTGAAGCTCGGTACATTCCACCGGTCTCTTGAATACTTCAATCTAATTCCGACGACTGTGGACAGGCTCCTTGAAGTGCTTGATAAAGGAAAAGCAGCTGCTGTGACTACTATCGTTGAAACTAAAGACGTCAATTCCGGAAAGGTCATATTCGAGAACCAGTTGACCGTGTTTATCCGAGGTGCTGGCGGGTTTGGCGGAAAACGAACTGGGAAAGGTATAGTTTGCGCTGACGAGTCTTATTTTGACTTTGGCTCATTCTAAACGTCCAAACGCTTGCATATTACAGATCGAGGTGCAGCTACCGCTCCCAACAGCCCGCCAAAACGCGCCCCTGACGCTATCGTCGAGGAGAAAACAAGTACATCACAGGCTGTACTCTACCGGTATGTGACTCGTTTCTTCTGTCTGCGGGAGATTGCAGTGCTATAAGCTGTCCAAGTGAACTGATACCCTTTCGTCTAGTTTGAGCGGTGACGCGAATCCCCTTCATGTGAGCGTCTCGCGCCGCCGAGGTACTTATTTATCTGACCTATATTCAGATTTTGCCCGAGTTTGCCGCTATTGGTGGGTTTGCGCAGCCAATCCTTCACGGCCTTTGCACGATGGGCATCGCTGGGAAACATGTCTTGAAAACTTATGGAGTCTACAAGGACATCAAAGTTCGGTGTGTATCTCTTTCTTTGGGTGGAGCTCAGCCACTAAGCTAGGTAATGAATGGCATAGGTTTGCTGGCGTTGTATATCCAGGAGAGACTATTGTTACTGAAATGTGGAAGGAGGGCAACAAGATTATCTTCGGTAAGTAAAAATTTGAGTACTCTTCCTAGGAAAACGTATTGATGGATTATATCAGTTGCTAAAGTGAAAGAGCGCAATGCTGTAGTATTAGTTGCTGCTGCTGTCACTCTAGCT
>Ga0153992_100179_pt1 | contig 17117 bp, 16 predicted proteins | sample TSNC076MetaG_FD_104683 | JGI IMG/M metagenome (GOLD analysis project Ga0153992, IMG submission 104683) | Attine ant fungus gardens microbial communities from North Carolina, USA - TSNC076 MetaG | ecosystem: Host-associated > Fungi > Mycelium > Unclassified | place: USA: North Carolina, Lumber... | reverse complement strand
TACTTGTTCTGCTTCCGTATCCACTGCACGGAGTTGGGAATCTTGTTTTTGCACCCAGTCTCCCAGCCAATTCTGCACTTTCTGATCCGAGGAGCTACATGGTGCGGCCGTTGCGCTTGTTGGCATCAGAGCTGCGGCCAGTACCATTTGTAGCTTCTTCAGTATCTCTTTCCGACGTCTGGCAACAGTTGTGGTCACATCACAATGAACTTAGTTTATGTGATTCAGGTTCACGCATAAACCGCGATACACTTTTTCTCGATGACGACGAAGAGTGTGACATAACAACATTTACGATGGCTGCATCACAAGCGCGTACATATGCTGAAAGCGCGCTCCGTATGGTGGAACAACATCCTCAATACGCACAGCCCTGCCTGGTCAACTATGACTACGCCTTTCGCAACATCCTCATCGACCCAAAAACTTATCGGATCAAGGCCTTTATTGACTGGGATGACGTTCATGTAATGCCATTCGTTGTCGGTGTAAACTTTCCTGAAGATATAAAACAATTTATTCCGTTTGGTCTTGCCCCAGACGCCGACTATTACCGCGAGGGAGAATTTAGCGATTTTCCTCCCAATGAGCATGGCACGATCGTAGGTGCAGTGGGACCCGATGGGAAATTGACGGGCGCAGACCAGTATGGAAAGTCAACTGGGGTAGACGAACGAGACGAGAGGATTCGCAATACTACGTATCGAGAACGATATATCGAGGCCTTACAAAAACTGGATCCGCGCATTGCTCACTCTGATATGTGGGGAGTACGCCGGATATTTCTTAAGGCTCACGCTTTGCTTAAGAGAGGTGGCGCAATATGGTGGTCTAAGCGACAATGGCTCAATCAGATTTCGGTATGAATTCTTGTTTCTGAAAGGTCTCATTCTGATCTAACTGCTTTCTGGAAGGAAGAGGAGAATAAATGAGTGAAGCACTGTTTCGGACTTTGTCAAGAGTTTCGTCTTCATGTGAAATTCAGCTTGTGCTCAAACATACATATCCCAAGACTTATATCAGGTCTGCCTCCATCCTATTACAAGGCAGTCAACATACGCCAAATATCACAATACACCAGGGTAAGAGGTATGATGAGGTCTCCGACTTCCATGACATGCGATTTTCACAAAAAATGATATGAAGCAATCAATACTCCTCGAAACGAGCACGGAAATACAAAGTTAAGACGTCTATACTGTTTCATGTGGAGTATTGTATGAAACTAACCAATTATTGCGATGTAAATAATTTGCATGAGAGTGATGTTGAGCTTCCGAGTGTGTAAGCCCAAAACCCTTCAGCTAGACACCCAGACTACCAAATTGGGAACGCTATTATTGTTACTAGATGCTCAATAAATAGAAAAACAATAAACCTACCAATTGCATTATAGCCGTTCTCTCATTTTCTGGAAGACCATTAATTTGGTCCTGTGTTAGAGCTAATACTTGCATTAACATGGCCTTGAACAAGGAGGATAAGCATCAATTTTATGAATACCTGAAATAACAGCATACGAACCCTTTGACTTTCGCTTATAGCCGGTGTTGCCGCAGTAGTAGCATGTTGAGGTACTGGAGGAGAGGGCGCTGTTTGTAAGGATGCCAGTGGTGTTCCTGCGGTAGGTGGCGGTCGATAATAGGATACATTGGCGGGTGGGAACATTGCTGATGCAGGCGGCAGCGTTGAGGGCGGAGGCATCGTAGCCATGGGCAGTGGTAATTGAAAAGGCACATGCGCCGGTGAAGGAGCAAATGCTGGCTGAGATAGGTGTTGCGGTGGAACTGGACGTGGAGGCGTCTCAGAAGGTCCACTCGGAGGTTGCATTCCTGTCTGCTCAAGCATCCTATGGAGGATAGCAGGATCCACAATATTATTTAACACAAGTGCCTGAAAAAGTGCATAGGCAAACTGAGGATGCTTGACTAGAAGTTGTCGAGCTTGTTCTTGGTGAGTGATGATGAATGCCTGGAGGGAACAGGGACATTGTAGGAAATTTTAGGATTATCTGGCAATACAGAAACTCACCTTCATTTGTGCCAGGACTTCCATCAGTTGAGCCGGAGGCATCTTAGCGAGAGTATTAGTGATGAAGTCAAGAGCTGTAGTTCCTTTGGGAAGATGGACTCCAGGAGGAAGATGAGACATGAAATCGCTCTCGTGCATACGGGGATTACCGCTTCTGTGTCGAGGTTCAGCGGGTCCGGGAACGCCGCCATCTACCAATTCACCCCGCACTGTTGTTTTGCCTTCGAGAAACGGGTCAGAATCAGCTAAATCAATTCGGAGCGGTCGCCCGCCGACATCTACATTGTTCAAATTGCGGACAGCACTTAGAGCAGTTTCGTGATCTGAGTCAGCCAGGTGCAATGAATGATTCACAATTCTGTGAGAGTCAAGAGTATTCAGGTGAACAGAGGTCCGAGATATCCCAATTTCGTTTCACGTACAATCAGATTACGATTTGATATCCCCAGGAAAATTTACAACGTTACCCTTTGTACCGAGTGAATAACGTCAAACATACCGGCAAACTCGCAGAAACCATATCCACGAGGCTTTCCCGTTTCTCTGTCAAATACAAGTCTCAACAAACCACATTGAGCCAATGTTCCCCAAAACGCTGGTCATGAAAAGGTACCTAAACCCAATGACTTGGCCCACAGTCTTGAAAACATCTATGAGTTGTTCTTCACCCATATTATATGGTACATTGCCAACTAAGGATCAACCATCAGAATAGAAATGCCAATTTAGAAAACCACACGAACCAAATACTACCTTACTCATGATCGAAAAGACCGAAGATGGATGTCCCAAACTGACCTATTTTCCATCATGTGATTCGTGGGATAGCTACAGTCGACGTCAGCCTGGCAGGTTCAATTATTAACCTCAAATGATTCAGTGCGTCAATTACTAAGACAATGAGTCACTGCCTCCCCTGACTAGCTAGGGTGGCGGTAATGCCCTGTCATGTTCCGGTAAATGCAGCTATTTCTGTATTCCTTTATTTGATCCTTAGACATAATACCCGGACCAGATACACCATTGACTTTGATTTTGCAGTTAGCTCAGCAACGGTGTCGAGTCATTTTTTGGAGTCACCCGTCGATTTTGCTGTGTTCGGGGTCCCATACACCCCGCCTTTTGTATATAAAACCTAGATCCGAAACAATTGTGTTTCTCAAATCTTATAATGCCTTCAAATCCTTCAACACCCATTGATTCTTCTTCCCAACAAACTTCGTTTCAAGACGCAGTTTCTCGGGGTGTGCAGTCCAAAGTACATCAGCTCATCAAAGCCGGTATTCTTCGTCCTGCTCGGATTAACGAGCAATGTGGCGGCAGTTGGAAGCCACGGTAATTCTACAAACCACACTGATGCCTGAATCATTATAACTGACGCTTCTCCTAGAATGAATCTGATTGATGATCCATCTTCCCCCAACATCATTGTTATCTTCGAATTGCCTGGGGTCAGAAATGAGAACATCATCCTTCACATGAAAGATGGCCAATTTATAGTAATTGGTATTAGAGACGATCCTTCTGCAGAAGCACTGGTGGCTGCAAAAGCTTCTCTACCAACATCCACAGATTCTGGTGGAACTGATGCGAATCTCGATCCTCATGATCCAGAAAACCCATTGAAGGACGTTCCAGATGATTCAGTCGTAACATGCAGTGCAAAGCCTTTGATGGATGGGTGTATCCGCGAGCTACGCTATGGTTCATTCTTCCGTAGTATTGCTCTACCGGAGGGTATCAAGGTAAGCCTAGATGTTCCTTGAACTGCCTCTTATGATTCATCTTTGAATGTAGAAATCTGAAATCACTGCGAAGATCGAAAATGGCATGCTAACTGTGACTTGGCCGCGTGCACCAGCCGCCCGATCGTCTATCTCTGGAGTGGCCCCAAATTCAGGTGCTCCCGATGCTGCCATGAACGCTACCGACTCTACTTCAGATACCTTCCCTTCCGTTCCTACAGAGACGGCTTCGATATTATAGTGAAGCGGCCGAGCCTACGTTTCAGACATTGGCTTTGCTTGGTGATAAACTAGGTTCGTGCGGATTGACCAGCTATTCGTCAGAGGTTGGCGCTGTCTGACAAGACCACAACGACAGCTGCAAATCAGGATCATTGATATCGCCTCATCTCATCTCATTTTCTCTTCTAAGTTGGTTTTGTATAATCATGCATCGCTTTCTTATCTTTATTGGTCCAATTTTCACAGGGCCTGTTGTCACCAAGCTACTCTGTAACTTATAATGTGGAATAGCCTGTATTCTATAGCGTCACTAGTGAACTCGAGATGATTCCTTATAATTTTTGTTTTTGGTTGATATTTTCTAAATTTAGCAAGAATGTTATTGATGTACCAGATTTATTTACAATTAATCAGACATCGTTTTTGATATAAATTGAGCTAGCATATCAAACATGGCTTCTATTCAGAATTGCCTCACAGAGGTTTAGAAAATGGTCTAATGGAGCATCTCACATTAGGTGAACCATCAGAGGAACACAAATCATAGCTCGCTGATTGGAAAGACCCCAGCAATTTGAACTTCACCCTCGTGTGAGGGAAGATCAAGATGTCTATGAATGCATTTACTTGCTATTGAAGATACCAATATAAAAGCCTGACCTGAGATGCATTCGAACAATCATCCGAGTAGGCACAGGCTGATCGATTATTGTTCATTCATTCATCATATGAATAACAACAAGGAGATGAGAACCTGTAGTTACCACGAGGAAAATCCACTTTGTAATCAAGCCATTTTTCTGACGACAACAATCCACCGAGAACATTTTATAAACCTGAAAAACCTAGGAGCTAAGGGGTGGCATTCACAGAAAAACTGATCATATCCTTTTTTGCCTCCATCAAGACCATTAGGCCAAGGAGACTTCTCACACCACTGCATCTGTCTGCTCCACCGTTGTGTGCTCCTTCTCATCATTTCTCTCCGAAGATTGAGCCTGTGGTTCTCCACCAGAAGACGGCACAGTCATTTTGGGCGTTTTTTGAAGCTGTTCATCCAGCGGATCTCCTGTCTTGTTTAGATCCCTTTGAGTTTGTTCCTCGAAACCATCTTCATTAAATCTCTCATCACAACAACATCCACAACATCCTGCATTTTGCCCAGAACAACAACACCCGTTTGCTCCTAGTCGAGCTATGATTACGCGAGCGACGGATCAAGTCAGTATCAATATTTTTAGCGCTTAGAAGTAGGTACGAGAGTTGTTTGAGACATCCTTTGCCGTTGCGAAAGGGTAGAGTGAGTTAAATGAGTTAAGACATACATGTATTAGTCCATCGCGTGAATTCGGAGCTAATAGCCAAGCCTATAGTGTGGTTGTCTGGTCAGCTGCGCTCACGCAGCACTGAGTGATACGCACAGCAACAGCCACAGAGGCCAGAAATGCATTCTCCTACGAAGTTCGCCATGTTGATAGTGAAGAGAGATCGTCAAGTACGGAGAAGAGGGCCAGCCGGGCATCGTGGCCTCAAGAAGCACGGCATAAGTAAGGCCTGAACAATCCCTTTTCGGTGCCCGGGCGATGCAGACGTCATTATCTCCATTGGGATTCAAAAACACTCTTTCGCACTTTTCGCACTTGAGACATATTGTGGTTTGGCGCTTCCGGCCCTTGATATCTGACAATGAACAGAGTATTGCACGATATGAATGCTAGCTTTTACGCAGGTAAAACCTCTCGAAGGCTGCTCTCCACTTCCGACGTACTCTCTAGGAATTTCGTTGGCCATGGTCTTTGCATTTTAGAGTCATCTAGGTAAATCCAGTTCGGAGAAGGGGTATCTCGAATGTGTGAGAAGTCTTGAACAGCTGAAGGAGCCTTAATCTGGAGGCTTTGTAAGCTTTATTAGCGTGATTTGTGTGCAACCCTCACAGCTTCTCCCGATCGCTCCGAAGCGAGTAGTGTTTGAGGATATGATGTAAAACGGATATCATGACAGTCCTCCACGATCGGATTTGATGTTATGGAGAGAAAAACGTCCACCTTGACTGAAGTGTGCATACGAAACTAGTAAATGTCTGTGGATTCTTTCTCTGATATTTGCAGAGGCAGGAAATTGTACCTGATGACAACCTACTGCGATGACGCAACGAGAAAGATCGTGCGCGAGAATACTACAATTGATGAGAGGAAGGAGGAGAACAGAATTTGAAATCTTCTTCAAGTGGATGGCGGAGATCTCGAACTCGGAAGTACCACCTGTTGGGAGGAGGTTTAGAATGCAATGGTCAAGGTCTGAAACAGTAAGACCGGATGTCCGCGGTGAACCGATAAGAGAAGCGACTGTCAGATAGGCATGTGTATGGGATGAAATCAGAGGTTTTGAAGGCGGGAGTTCTGAAGTTGATGATGTGGGTTTGTTTTTGACCGATTTTATTGGATTCAAAACCGTCACTTTCTCGCGCTTGAAAGAAAACTTGGGCTTTGGGGCTGTTGCCGCACGGAGTCCGTTCAAACTCGTCTCTAACGTGTTCACTTGCTACACGGGTAATTGAGCTCGCGGCGGTGGACTCTCGAAAGCAAGACATGCCGTCTGATACAATTTTCGGTCATAGGAAGGAAGGGATCCGGCAGCATCAGCAAGAGCCTTGGCCAACCGAGCTATGTCCGTTGAAAGGGTTTGAATTGCGTCAGATGTGGGGCGCCCATGAACATCCTCTAGTCGTTTTTCAAGTTCTATATCGGTGACAACTTAGGGCAATCATGGAAAAAAATAGGCTGTTGGCAGCAGACCTGAGTGACTGGAGCGAAAATCTGTGGTAAAATTCTGAGAAAACGTCCAGATAGCATGCTCGTTTCCAGCGCTCATCATCCAAGAGACAGTTTTGAATGATGGTAGGTTATAAAAGGAAGTATTACTCATCCTGACAATGTTGATTTCATTGCAGGTCAAGATCACTCAACAATAGAACAAGTGAAACGGATGCGAATTAGGTGAACTAACAAACAAGCTCGATGCGTGATAAAATGATTCCAAATCACCGACCATATCTTGATACACATGTGAATATAATTGCTGGTTTCTTATGGAATAGCAACTCACTTCTGCAATTCCCACTCACGATTATCCAAAGGGCACACGTTGCGAGTTTTGAGCCAACGAGAGATGCAGTGGAAGTGAAAGGCATGCTGAGAGCGATCAAAGGAACGAAAGAATAATGAAACAGGGTACGTACATTGCAGATACCCCACGCAGCATTACATTCCTCACTAGTCGCTGATACTTGGTTGGCCTGACAGTCGATGCCTGTGTGATCATGGTTGTCAACGAACCAATTATTTAGGTTTGGAAACTTACAGAGATCCATGATGTGATTCCTGCAAATCGCACAATTGTCGACAACGATATCTACAGATATGCTATGAGTGCCACATCAAGAGTTTTTCAGGGTTAGGAAAGCACACCCCAGGCCCAAAGAGCAACAGCATTCCACTGGAGGATAGCGCATATCAGTAGATGATACTCATGAACGCTTCGACTAGAACGAAGACGTACTTTCTTAACCTCAAATCTAGGCTTTGCCTCTTTTTTCTCTTTGCCTCTTGGAGCGGGATGATCAACTTCCATGTCGGACATTGTGTAGTCAACGAGGTGTCTAGCAAGTATTGCGATCCTGATAGGATGTGGTAACCTTGTATATCTTTCATTCCCACGCGATCATATGCTCTTGCTCACGAAACAGAGTCGTAGCGGATCACTATGCTAGGCCACTATTGAAATCCAGCTCAAGGAATTGAGATGATCCATGGAGTAACATCCTCATAGTAGATTTAACATATTTTAGTAGCAGCTCATCCATCAGTAACGAAGAACTGCTCTCACTGTATGAATCTGTACCTCTCTAGATATGATAAAGCCCCTTTTTCATGATTTATGTCTGTCTCTTTCTCAAACTCGCTCAAAATCCTCCGTATCGTACTCCTCCTCGAACTCTGCTGTTGATTCAACCATATTTGTATTGCTATATTTGTATTCCATCTCATTTAAACGCTTACGCCCGTATAAATATTGTTTGGGGCAACCGAAAACAAGCCCAGGCAGTAAAACTGGTGATCAAGCAGGATTCAGTTTCGTCCTGTCGTCCAGCTTTGTACACTAGACATCGATTTGCAGTGCTGCAATATGACATCCAGCCAATCTTCTGCTATGACTGGGAATAAAGTCCCCTTCAGTGACTTCCACATGTAGACCTAGCCCAATGATTCTTGTAACACCCAGATCTCATCTTCAATTAGGAAGTTACCGAAGGCTAGAGAGTTGAGATTAGGCTGTGGAGAATTTTTATTGCGTAGTTATCCTCAGCAACCTTATAACCCGTCATGACCTCCTCATACTAGTTTATTCTGCAGATTCCGACGATCTTTCAGCGCCACGAGCTTCTGAACAATCTCGTCCAATGGAATAGTTTCCGAACGTGCCTTAGTACCAACGTCATCGCGATTACGCACATTGACTGAACGGGCATCCAGTTCCTCTTGTCCGACGACTGAGAGTATTCCGGATGTAGAAAATATGTGCAGGAGCCAATCAAATACACACAATCACAAAGATATACAAGAGTTCGGTTTTCATAGGTGGGAGTTTTCGTCAGCTACCGTTGTACGGAGGACCGAAAAATACTGACCAAGGATGAAGTTGTACTGCGCGATCTCTCCGTTTCTTATTTTCTTAGGTAGTGTATTTTCACCATTGTCTACATCGGCCCACAGACCCAGTTGCGAAAGTTGATCTGCAACTTCCGTAGCATATTCTTTCTATTTAGGCCATGAAAGACCAAGAAAGATGAGGATGCGTCAGAAAAACGCAGAGAGGAAGTGCTCACATAAGGAGTTGCCACCGGGATGACTAGGACCTGTCTCGGCGAAATCCAGAATGGCCTAATGGTAGGCAGTCGTCACAAGCTATGGTTTGCAGGTATGGAGCCTCAAACGTACCACTTTCCAGCGAAATGTTCAGTAATAATAGCAATGAATCGTTCCAGACTACCCAAGATCGCACGATGGATCATGACTGGTCGGGCGGCTGCCTCGTCTGCGGAGCGGTACTTTAGATTGAATCTTTCAGGTAACTGAAAGTCAAGTTGTATCGTGGCACACTGGAACGATCGGCGAAGAGCATCCTGGATAGTGATGTCAATCTTCGGACCATAGAATGCGCCATCACCTGGGTTGAGATCCCACTGTCCAGGATAGTTGGCATCGAGTGCTTGTTTGAGTTGCTGTGAAGGATATCGTGAGCATGAAAATGGCCGATTCGGAACAAGCATACATACATCCTCAGCCTGGTTCCACGTTTCAATTGAACCAAGATAGTTCTCTGGACGAGTAGACAGTTCGAGCTTAAACTGAAACCCAAAAAGACCGTATATGTGCTTCATGAAATCGAACAGAGCTGCAATCTCTTCGGTGATCTGAGATGGCATGCAGAACACATGAGTATCATCTTGTACGAATCTTCGCACTCGCGTCAAACCAGTCAGAGCACCAGAAGCTTCATTTCTATGGATGATACCAAATTCAGCCATCCGAATTGGTAGTTCCTTATAGCTCCTATCTCTTGAATCAAAAATTAAGGCGTGTCCTGGACAATTCATGGGCTTCAGTGCCCACTTCTCCTTCTCGACATCTAGCACGAACATATCATCCCTATAATTCTGCCAATGTCCTGAGGTCTCCCACAGTTTGCTGTTATACATGTTGGGAGATATGACTTCTTGATATCCGCGTTTGAAGTATTCCGAACGCATGAACTCAACAAGGGCATTGTAGATACGTGCACCATGAGGAAGGAAGAAACAGCTCCCGGGACTAAGGTCATGGAAGAAGAACAATTCTTGGTCTTTGCCAATCTTCCGGTGGTCGCGTTTTGCTGCTTCCACCAAGAAGGCTTTGTATTCAACAAGTTGTTTTTTGTCGGGGAATGAGATGCCATAGATGCGCTGAAGTGAGTCATTGGCAGCATCACCAAGGAAGTAGGAAGCAGAATTCTGACCAAGATCTGTTAGTCACCCCGACAAACAAAGAGTCGTCATGCAATACCTTGGTAACCATGAATGCCTTGATCTTTCCGGTGTGGGGTATATGAGGTCCAACACATAGATCCACCATGGGGCCACATCGATAGACTGTGGTAGAAGCACCATCAGGGACTTTTGTTTGGATGAGGTACTGCTTGTATTTATTGTACTAGAGACAATAGGAAAGTAGGTCAAGTGTGACTCAATTACCACGGGACTCACGTTAAACATTTTGAGAAGGTTTTCTTTTGAGACCACAAGACGTTCGAACTTCTGCTTCTCCTTGATCGCCAATTCCGATACTTTTTCCAAGGCAGGATAATCGGAAACGGAGACAGGCCTATCAGTAGCCATCTCATAAAAAAAGCCGTCGTCCGTTGGAGGACCAAGGCAGAGGTGACAACCATAATGCCTTTCAGCAGCCTCCCCGAGAACGTGCGCAGAAGAGTGCCAGAAAACCTTTTTGCCTGGTGACAACACAACTGATGAACACATACAATAATTGAGTTCATGGTAGCTCACCTTCGGGATTCTCAAAATCGAGGAGCTCAAGTTTGACGGATTTCTCTAATGGACGTTCAAGATCCCAAAGTTCTCCATCAACCTGATAATTGTCTGCGACCAGATACACAGTCAATGAAATTCATGACATACCTTCGCAATAACGATGCGATCAGAAAGGCTTTTTGATAGCTGTTTGGCAATATCCATTGGCGACGTTTCCCAGCTAATTCCATTCCGCTCTGTCCCATCAGGCAAAGTAATAGTAATCTCTTGGCGCGGTTGTTCTGAAGAAGTCCCCGTTGAGTGTGCTGCGTCTTGAGACCAACCACTGACTGACTGGCAATAGAAGCATCATATTCCGCTTTCAAATCATTGAACATTCTGATACGATGGTCAAAAAATTCGGGTAAAGGTTCAAGCTATCACAACGAATATATCACGAAGTAACAAAGTAGCATATGTTGACTCACCTCCAAGGGATGTGAGGGGTTTGTAGCAGCCTTAGCTTTTTTTTCTTGATTATGTGTTTTATGTTGTGGTGCACTAGCGGCATGCTGATTGTCAAGTGCAGGTATCTGCTCAGGATGAACGGTAGAAGTGACAAGATTTGCCATCGAAAGCCGAAATGTTTGAGGATGATGTAGATGTACGTAGCGCTGTTTCACAAACGATTGGCTTAATCGAAGAGGAAGAAAAAGAAATCGTTTTGCCAACATCCAATCGATGGAGTCACATTCTGAATTCTGGAGTCACAGAAATGGTATCCAATTCCCACAATCATATACATTTCACGGTTGATGTCACGTTTCTCGTGACACAAACCGCCTCCTCCCAATTATGAAATCTTCGGGCAAAATTATCATCAAACCTTCCAAACGTGCACGATATACCGCTTCTGAAGCTGGGAGTGAAGTATCACCTGACGATCCAAACCAGACCTCAAATGACCCGATGGATGAAAACGATCACGATGTGATCATGAACGAACCAGAGGAAAATGACGATGACAAAAGTGAAAATGGGACAGGGGACATAGACGACGAACCAGAAGAGCCTGACCAAGTATCTATACCCCTCAAACGCGGTCGTGGAAGACCCAAAGGTTCAGGGATCAAACCCACTCCTTCTCACGGTACGACTTCTACACCTTCGGCACCTAGAGGTCGCCCGAGAGGTCGTGGTCGTCCTAGAGGCAGACCACCAAAAGGTTTAAGCACTCACACCCCTGTCGGCCTAACAATACGCTTGAAAGCGCCAAAAGAAGATGAGGAAGGGGAGACTGATGAAGAATATCTCCCTGAGGTTGAAGCTCCAGTGGCTGGTGTAGGTGTAGAAAGTCCAAATGCGGGAATGAAGGAAGATGAAATTCCCATTGGTGGCGGAAGACCTTTTCGAAAAATCCAAAATAGAGTATATGTTATTGATGGAGATGAATTTATTACGGAGGACGATCCCAAGGGTGACCAGAAGGTAGACAAGTGGGGAAACCTCCTCGGTGGTATGTACATGTCTTCGTTCCTTTTACTGAAACCATATACTGACTTGACTTGATATCCCTCATGTATTCTTGTCAACAACAGGTCGTAAATTCAAAGCAGCGACATTCGCGCTTCCAAATCGTAACCCTCATCGTCAATACATGCTCGCCATCGATGCAGCGCGTACATCCGGATTCCGTGACTCTCTCTACTATTTTCGCCGCAACCCTCTCGCGTTCAAACTCAATGCCACTCAACCTGAAAAGGACTACCTCATCTCTGAAGGCAAACTTGGCTCCCATCTACGAACGAGAAGTGTCACTCTCATTACTGCACGAAGTGCTTTCAAGTTGCATGGAAGCAAAATGGTCATTGGTGCATATCTTTTTCAGAACTGAGAACAGGTATGCTGATACCAAAGTTTATAGACGGTAGATGGGTGACGGATGATTATTACGAATCTAAAATTCTTGCCGAAATCAGTGCTAAAGGTATATCGCCAGGAGATCTAGTTGGCGAACTTCCCGATCCAAATGCACCTTCGCACACACATCAAACCGATGCAACTGTTGCCGGCGGCTCCTCGTCCATGTTTCCTTCTTTCAACACAAACCTTGCCGTCGCTGGCGGAGGTATCTATCGTGCTGGTGGACCAACAACTATTTTTGGTGGAAGCGGCTGGGGTCCATTCAGTGATGGCCCATTAAACGCGGTAAGGAAAAGTCTTTTGAGTCGTGATGGTGTTACGGAAGAGAACTGGATGTGGATGATGAGTTCGAGAGTCCAAGATGCAGATAATGAGTGGGCAAGACTAAGGAAGGAAGGGCGGGGGAAAGAGGGATTGAGTGTGGACGGCATCGTCATGGGAGGAAAGGGTACCAATTGGACGAGGGCCGATACTACCTCTCATTTCAGCAATACGGATGCAGATAAGAAAATTGGAGAGGCCAGAGAAGGGACAATTGTCGATGATACCAAGGAAATTCCTTTGTCTGTCGCAACAGGGAGAAATCGCCAGATTGGTAACGTTGTGCGGACTGCGGTACAAGGAGGTGGAGCTATCGGTGTTTATGAACATCATACCAATTTAATATTATGTGAGTCAACTTTATTTCTTTGTTCCAATATCACCTTTTACTTTAACCGTGATCATGGCCCAGATCGCGCAGATACACAGCCAACGCGGGCGACGTGGGAGTCTTTATCGAGCCCTGAACGGCGTATTTTAGGAGGTACAAAAGCAGGAAATGGAGCTTGGGGATTGGCTTGGGTTGATACTGTAATGCAACTTCCTGATGAAGATGAAGATGTTCTGAACAGAAGAGAAGAAGAGCACAGGGAGCGTGAGGCATTCATCAAGGAGGCAGAGATGTCCACCGTTAATTTACGTGGAACGAGTATTGTAAGTGTGCACGAAGGGAGTGGAGGAAGAGGAGAAAGTATAAATACAAGAGATGCGAGCGTAATGAGCTTCGGGGTATAGCTTCCTATAATTTGTCTATGGTTTTTGGGCTGATGTTACCCTATCTTATTAATGTCGATGCTTGTCTATTCTGTTAGTTGTCAACACTGGGATACTAAGACAAGAGTACTTGAAGTTGCAAGTTGTCTTATGCCTGATCAGCATGAAAAGCGTAGTGTAGAAAATCAGACGTTCGCTTCCAGCAGGATTCCATAAATGGGCACCTTACGTCTGCTCAGTCGACATCTGAAGATTATATATACAGTCAAGCCTCTAATAAGGCATACCCCTCGGTCACGGTCAGATGGTACGCCTTATTAGAAAGTATGCCTTAATAGAAATTCCCCTTTTTTCAGCTGGAAATTGACCGAAAACAGGTTTATTTCTGACCCTACTATAATATTTCTACATGTAAATTAGGCCTTCTACCATGTTCTGCTCACCACCAACATTCACACCCAAAGAACAACTCCAGCCAACCCCCCCCAAAGCTCAGGTGTAGCCAGTAGTGTAAAAACAAAATATTGTTGATTAAATATGTACAACATTGCTGAAGCGATAGGGAAACTATTAGGGAAATGACAACTCAGGTGGCTGACATTTTAAAAAAGTATGCTTTATGACATCCAGAAATTGTATGCCCTATCCCTTATACCCTGCAAATTGACTTGGTAGCTGGAAAATGTATGCCTTATCAGAGGTTTGACTGTATATAAATTATCTTGCTTTGAGTTTTTCCCCTTCGGCTCGCCCTTATACAATTATTTAATAGCACAGCTGTATTGTGATGACACTAAGAATAGTTGATATCTTCAGTCTTCAAAGTGTAAAACAATGAAATGATTAAATCTTATGGAGAAATTATACTCATAATATCGAAGAAAAAACCAAGTTGATCATGATACAAACATCCACAACTACGGTGATGGTCGAAAAAGGAGTTTACAAATACAGATGAAAAAGAAAATAAACCACTCCTTTATCTGAAATGCTGATCCCAATTTGTATTTGGATTCATGAGTCTTACGATCATGGCAAGATATAGATCAAGAAATTTACTCAGCCCACGACTTGTTGGAAGGAGTACGAGGACCGAAAAGACCAGGACTCGTGGCACGAGGTACTGTAAGGCTAGGCTCGATGGACGGTGGAGTAGGCGCTTGGTCCGGGTCAGCTACAGAGCACGGTTGTTCAGTGATCAGGTCTGGCTCACAAAAATTGTCACTTACGGAGCCACGTCGCCCAAGATTGCGTAACTTGACGTCGTGGATCCATCATATTATGGGGGTGGACATGTGGAAGAGCTGCTGGAGGAGGCGCATGAGCAGCTGTTCTATCTTTTTTCTTGCCTTTGCGTTTGCCGATTTGACGCCAACCTGGCTTAGCCGCTGGAGCAGGAAGGTCAGTATCTGCTGGTGGAGGGGGTGGCTCTTGTGAGACTGGTGCTGTAGCGGCAGGGGGCTGCCAATCAGGCTGGAATTCACCACCTGGTCCGTACTTGGATTTCATGCAGAGCAGGAAGCCCATTTCGCTGACAATAATTTGAGTGATTCCAGTCTACAAGAAGGTACGAAACATACTGTTGAAGATTTCGTCGCTCTTCACGCAATTTTCCGACTTCGCCTAAAAGCATGCGTACTTCAGCTGCCAGCGCCTTGCTGAATTCATCAAGATACTAAGGGGCCAAGTCGGTACATTATGAAGCATGATAATAGCCGTCAAACTTACACCTTGTACATTGAAGGGAACTTGTTCTTGTGCTGTAGATTTGACAGCCTCAAGTGTTTCTTTATGATGCCTCTCGCAATCATTTCGCCAATCCTCAGAGAGCTGTCTCAAAAGCTCCTGTTGCTCTGCATTCTGGCGCTGTAGTTGCTCAATAATACTTTCTAGAGCTTCAACCAGAAGGAAGATTAGGAGACTTAGACATCTGAGGGACAATCAGGATGTACCTGGCTTTGACTGATTCTGTATCCTCTCATCAGTCGCTCGTTGGATCTCGGCTTGGAGGTCATCATGAATTTTTTGAATCATCTCGCGAAGCTCAAGGGTCTCCACGTCTTTATCTTGTCGCCTTGCAGCTTTTTCCGCGTATCGATTATCAGAGTCTTTTTTCTTTTGGACCGTTATGTCACGGTTATCCTGGAGTAGATTTGTGATATCGTTGAGTTGCGCTCTCAGAAGTTCATCCCGCTCAAGAGATTCTGCCCTCTCCCGTTCTCGGATGTCCGCCTCTTCAGCCATTCTTGCCTGCTTCTCACCTTGTAGATCAGCTTTGACAACAGCTAATTCCTCCTCTAAAGCTCTGATCCGAGCTACTTGTTCTTCCTGAAACTGTCGACGGGTTTCCTCAGCTTCATTCATCAAACGCCCGCGTTCAGTTGCAGCTGCCTCTCGTTCTCGTGCAAATTCCTCTCTTTCCAGACGGACAGTCTCAAGTATGTCTTCTGCATGTCTTGATGCAACACCTTCAACCACACTTCGCATCGAAGACGCGATCGATTTGGTCTCAAGATCTGCGGGTAATCTTGGAGTTTCTGGTCGAGGTTCTGCTGAGGCCTCTGAAATGACTTCAAGGGTTGGAGTTCGAGGCGTTTGAGACCTGGTAGACGGCGATCTCGTTAATGAGGGCCGATCAGATAGTTCATGTAAAGGTCGAGCGGGAGGAAGAGCCTCCAGGCGACTTTGAAGTGTATCCCAGAGGTGTTCAGTTCGTTCTCTATTCTCATGTTCTCGTCGTTCTTGATTTTCTAAAAAGATTTTTTCTCGGTGTTCTTCATTACGCCGGAATTCCGCTTCCCGTTCGTCCTCCGCTTGAGTTGCGGCAAGAGCAACATCATGGAGATGTCGCTCAATAGCACCCAACCTTTCGTGGCGCTCGCGTTCGTGCTCGACATCCTGGAGCTCAATGGGAGTAGCACTTCTGTGAGACTTGGGAGGAGGATGAATCGTAGATGCAAGTCTACGAGGAGGGACAGGAAGAGGGGAATCATAGTCAGAGTAGCCGGCATCACTTTCAGCAACAGGAGGCACTCCAGTTGAGACTTCATGCTCTACTTGCTCGATTGGACGACCTTCAAAGGTGGAGGGTTGCTCGGACGGTCGTCGTGATATATATACAGGGGAACCGCTTCTCTCTTGTCGGAGTGGTTGGGCTGGTGGAGAACGAGTAGCTGGGGGGCTAGATATTTCAGGGGAACGAGTGAGTGACGAACGAGCACCAGTTGCTGGAGGCTCCGCTGAGGAACGGATATGAGGAGGAGGGATATAGGTTTGAGGCGTCGGCGTCCGACTGGGAGTAGAAGCAATCGGGATAGCCCACCGGCTAGGAGCGTCATCCGTTGGGGAATGCGGACGGCCATCGTCTGCTTCATATAGAGAGTGAACTGGAGAGTAATAAGCTGAAGGATCGTGAAAATTGAGAATCAAAATGAAGATAGGAAGAAGGGGTGACTAACCAGGTCCCGAGGGGTGTTGAGTAGTCGGCGTACGACTGCGTGGTATCTGATGAGGATCATGAGTGACAATGTCTTCTGGCTCAATCGCAACGATAGTGGGGGCGCGGTGAGAGAGACGCGAGGCACGAGAAACAGTAG
>Ga0153992_100171_pt1 | contig 17518 bp, 15 predicted proteins | sample TSNC076MetaG_FD_104683 | JGI IMG/M metagenome (GOLD analysis project Ga0153992, IMG submission 104683) | Attine ant fungus gardens microbial communities from North Carolina, USA - TSNC076 MetaG | ecosystem: Host-associated > Fungi > Mycelium > Unclassified | place: USA: North Carolina, Lumber... | reverse complement strand
GAGGAAGACTCGGACCCGCCTCTTTGTTTGAATCACTGACAGTTCGGGCAGGCCCGCAGGACTGGAATTCTGAAAAGAAGGAATGTCTGGCTTTTCCTATTCTAGGTTCTTGCTCGGGATAAATCGCTTCACTTTGAGTTGGCTTGGCCCGCGCCTTGACAAGGCTGTTGCCCCTCCTTCCCGGCCTGGTGTGGTTTTACCTCCTAACTAGGGATGAGTAGCTGGCCTTTGTTCAATTTCACACCCTTGTGTGTGAGATCTAGATATATCTTGTTGGGATCATGTTCGTAGAGTGAAGGGCTTATACAAAAGATTATGGTAGTCGTTATGAAGCATCAGCAGCAGATTCCCTCCCAGCAGGTAAATAGCTAGAGTAAGAGCTAACCAATTTCATCATTTCGAGAGCTAGTAGCCATATCTAGTAGTCAGGGTTGAATAAGCGCTAAGGGCATAGCGTCAGGCACCCCCATAGTCACATTTCATCCAATTGACCAGGCCCAGCAACGGAGCAAGCATAGGCTAAGGTGGCAGCATCTCGCCTGGCATTCCTTCCATTTCCCGAGGCACCAAACACATAAGTAAAGATAGCAATTGAATTGTTAAGGCCATACACATACGCAGAGCAAGCACTAAGAGCTGTAGTCCCTGTAGCAAAGAAAATAGTAGAGAGAATACCAACATCATTAGCATTTTTAGAGCAATAGATTCCACTAGGCAGCAGCAAAGCCCGCTAAGAGATTGTAGAGAACGAGGCAGCATCAGAGGTAAAGGCATAGACAATTGACCTTGTTCAAGCAATAGCAGATCGAGATCGAGACCCAGTGGCATAGCCATCACCTCGCTTAGATCTAGATACCTTCCAAGAGTTGTTGCCCCACATAAAGAAATGCAAAGACTATGCCTGACCTGCGCCAATGCGAAGGAGGCCTTATACCTACGTCGCATGTCACTAAAGCGAGCATCGATCGTATCAAATGTATAAATAAACTTGCTGAGATGAGTCAAGCTTCTGACATTTAACATAGATAGAGAAAAAGAAAGCTCCCCTTTCTATACTGACGTCAAGACTACCCAAGCAAAGCATTTCCAAGGCTTTATCAATTTAAAAAAGAAAGCCCAACTGGATACCTTACACCGAAACCATATTTTTCAGGAGGCGAACGCATTAGAAAACAGAATTCGATTTCTGCAATCGGAAAATGCCTCTCTGAAAGAAAGACTCTTTCTATAATTCCTTTAAGGAGATTGCTAGTCCTATAGAGGATAGCCCGGAAATCAAGAACTAAGACCGAAAAGCAGATAACCATATAGAGGAGAATAGGTAGCTGCTCTTGAGCCACCAATATAAGGTTAAAAGAAGGAGGCTAAGAATAATAGAATCAGGTTGGGCGTATTGAATTCCCTGGATCTAGTGAAGTCCTATACTCGCACATGTCTGTCCAGATGAAAGGAGCTCTCAAGCCTCAGTCTAGAGACAGAGACGGGTATGGATTCACTTTCTTCCCCTGGATTGAGTTCAGGAGACAAGAGCTTCTTTTCTTTCTCTTAGTTTGATGTTCAAGAAAGCCTTTCTCGAGAGTCGGCTTTAGTGATATCAGATTCTTCCGAAAGCTTGGCACTAGGATCTTCATCTTAGCTGGTAGGTGACCTGGCTCAATCTTATTAGCTGTTCTTGCGGGCTCTTCCTAGCGCTATTCCTAGCCCTATTCTTAGAATATATCTGAGAATTAGGGTGGGCAGAAGGCCAGATGAAGACCAAGGAAGAATGGTCTACCCACTCCAGTCTATCTCTATGATAACTCGAGTCCAGCCTGTAGATGAGAAAAAGGAGCTACAAAGGAAAAGATTCCCGAAGACTTGAAGAGAGAGTTGGATGCAGAACACTATCTGTATCTCAACGATCCTCGAAGACAACGGTGGCTCACAGATTACACTGAAGAACAGAGGATACTGATCCGGAACAGATGGATTGAAGAACGAAAGGCAGGCTCCAAGCAACTGTTCTTGGATTATTTCTATGGCAAGAGAATCTCTACTATATGGAAGACTATGAGAAAAGACTCTCACGAGATCTCCTCAGCGGTTCCTCCGTTCGAGCCAATCTACTATGAAGGGAACAAAGATACGATCGCTGCTCCTCTAATGTCTACTCAGGCTGATCTCCGTGGACAGTCCAATTTCTACAAGCAATTGAATTGGACCAACATAGCCAAAAAGGCTATAAACCATCATATTGGTGCGACACTTAATGACGATTTGCGTCAAGATACAGAAACAGTCCATGAAGAGCTGCAACGAGTGAAAGAAACAATAAAAGAAGATTTGCAGCAGATCAAGCGTGTTGAAGAAGAGATACGCGATGAAGTGCAGCAAGTAGCGCAGACTGTTAAAGAAAGCCTTCGACAGGTTCTTCAGTAAATAGCCTGGTGAACCTCTCTGGAGATTCTGAAAGTAGAGAGGTAGTGAAGAATAGTGCCAGCACGTCCAAAGTCAAGGAGGAGACAGATTTTTCCAGCCCAGCAGGAAGCCGCATCTGTGCTGGAGTTCAGATTGTAACGGGTATCCCGTACTCCTCACGACAGATTGGTGCGATCGACTCTGTAGGAGCACGGCACAATGAAGAAGGGGCAGAAGATGAGATTGAGCCTGATCGACGTATTAGCACAATGAAGACATGTGAATTCTCGTCCGAAGAAGAATCAGTGTCTGAAGATACGTCGACAAGTAGTAATGCATATTTTCGGCATATCAGCATGGCAAAGAAGTACTTCGAAAGACCGCCGCCGATCGATCTTGCATTTGGAGATCCAATCAAGGCTCATGATGGATTTAATAGTCTATCTATCCCTGGAGCATTGATGGCCTTCATCCTGAACAGATTAACAGGATGTTAGGCATGATGATCGCAGCCTCAAATGCCTATCTTCACGGGAAGAATGAAGCTGAAACTGCATATCGACTTATCACTGAAGGATTTGTCGGTACGCTGAAAAACTGGTGGGATCATCTACCAAAGGAAGCCAAGGCAGAGATTGAAGCTTCTGTAAGGATTGATCTATCTCCTGGTCAACCTGCTCGAGACTCAGAAGGACAGCTAATCCCGAATCCAGTAGAGAGTTTACTCGCTACAATTCGGACACACTTCTGCGGTCCACTAGAAAGTGATGAGAAGAAGCATCGTGCAGCCCTGATGAGCCTAAGGCTTTTCCTTGATGAGTATAAGTGGTACAAAGACGTCTTCCTAGAACGCGTCTTCTACATGCCCGACTGCACTAGAATACCATATTATAAGGCAGTCTGAAAGGAGAAGTTTTTCGCAGGATTGCCGAATGGCCTAGGAGATTTGGTCAGAAGCAGGCTAAAAGAAGATGATCTAGACCTAATGACATTTGGTGAGCTCTTTGCGGCAGTAGATCAGCTACTGATAGAGCGTTGCACGCAGAAGAAGGTAGAGAATGCCGAGAAGAAAGCTCTTTCTTTCGGAGAGCACATCTGTTGGCAGTTCGGTATTGAGCCCGAAAAGGAATGGAAGCCTTCGAAGAGCTATCGACGTTCAAAGTCTCGTCGGAAGCGGTATAAAGAGCAACACGAGAAGTAGTGGTCTAGTGAGAAGAAAAAGTGCAGCGAGAAGCATAGCAGCCGTCGCCCAAGCAAGGGTGGCAAGGAAAGGCGTTGTTACAAGTGCAACAAGATTGGTCACTACGCCAAGGATTGCAAAGCAAAGCGTGTAGGTGCTGCTGTACAAGACCAGGAAGATACTAGTAAGACAAGCGATGACGGAGATACTTGCAAGTGCGGAGGCAACTGTCTCAGCAGTTCGGATTCCTCATCATCCGAATCATCCAAGGTCATCGGAATGATGCATCATGACGAAGGAAGCATTGAAGAGACAAGCTCAGAATTTTCTATGCGATCCAAGAAGAAAGAGAAGACTAAGGTGCTACCCGAGCACTATGTCTCTCAGAAAGCTATTGATGATCTGTGCCGGCGAGCTAAGACAGTCCATCCTACGGTAAATGACTTTCATGGAGAATTGAAAAGTGTGCAGCAGTATACCAGAAGTTTAGATTCTCGATTATCGTCTCTTGAAACTCAAGTTCGACGCGCATCTCTAAGGTTTCGGGCGGGTGCGAGTGTGCTTGCTTTCGATGGATTGCTTGCTTTATTTTCTATTATTACTATTCCCGCTGGCAGGCTGGCAAGGAGTAAGGGATGGTAAGGTACGGGACGGAAGCCTTTGATCAGTAAATTATGCCGGTTACGAATGCTTTTGTACCGGTTTCGGTTACGGTTGCTTGTTTGCTTTCTACCTCTTTCTGTGCCTGTTCCTACACCTGTTGACTCTATTATTTAGAAAGAATATGCCTTCCGCTACTTCAGTAGATTGTTACACTCGTGCTTGGGAAGCACTTCGTTTCACTTATAACAACTGAGGAGAACTGCTTCTTCCTTTTTAGGAGGGCAATGAGATCAACATCTGGCTTTCGAATGTACCTTGCTACTCCTACGACCTATACTGGTTTATCCGTTGCTGGGCGTAAGCCTGTTATCTATACCCGAGGCCTGAGGCCACTCACGCATGCATCGCAGCTGTCAGCATTTGGGAAAAGGTATCTTACCAATTCTGTATAAGTCAGTTTACGTTGCCATTTGTTCTTAGAGTAGAGTTCTTAGAAGCGATGTTCTTTCATTCCCAATTGATCGATATCTGCCATTGTTCGTTTGTGATGCCCCGTTGGATTTGTTCCAAGAAATGGAGTGATTAGCTTACTCTATAGTAGTGTGGATAAGCAAATGTCGATTTTGTGTGCACAAGCGTCTGTCCTTGTTCCGGTCTTCGCTTGTGTTATTACAAATGTATGTTATGTGTTCCGACATGTGAGTAGAAGCGCTGTGCATTCGCTTTCCACTTACTTCAACAAAGCGGCAAGGCTTGAAGAGCCATAGCTAGCCGAGGCACTCATAGTAACGTTCAAGAGCTCAAGTTTACCAGTTGAAGCACTTGATTCCCATTTGATGATGTGATTCATAACCAACCCACCCTTCTGTATAACCTATTCACATTAGTGAAGCGACTGGATGCATAAGGGAAGTGCGCGTTTGTGAGACCTTAGTCGGGATGCATAGGGAAGTCAACCTACGAGCACGGAAGAGCGTGGTACCGCTGCCCCTCTCTAAGTAAAGGTAAAGTCTCTGCTTCAGCTAGAATGTAAGGAAATTGAAAGAAGCGCGGAAAAGGGTCAAACGCGGTTGCTAGCATCGAGGAGAGCCGTCATCGACGATAAAGTGGGAGTTCGGACTTGGCGAACGAGCTCTTGCCGCGGGAGAGGAAAGCGGGGCAGGCAGATTCTCCTATAAATAAATAGAGGATCCGGGAACCTTTGCCTTTTTGGGGGGATAAAGGGCAAAACATCGGGTCATCCTTTTTCGTTGAATGTCCCGGGCCCGATTTAGAGAAAGAACTTTTCCTTTGCTGCAGGGCCGGGGAGAACCATTCAAGCGCAGAGATGGCGATGGTCTTCTTCTTCATTATTGATGCTCTTTCTAATGATATTTTTTGAATGCACGGTATCCCTGTTTTCTTCTATTGGTTTTCCTCTGTTTCGTCTTCTTCCCCTTTCTTTCTCTTTCCCTTGGGTTCTCGTCATGAGCTCTGAAGCTCCCCTCTGGTCTACAGTGTAATACATTTCCTGTCATCTTTCTTTGTTTTTTGATAGTTCCGGTTCTCCCTCCGGTGAGTATGTCTGATCTCTGGTCTGTGCTGGTCTTTCGAAGTTCGGTGTGAATCATATCTCCGATCGCGAAGAGGGCGAGGTTGTTGGTCACTCTGTGTATAAGGTGTAAATGCCGAGTGAGTTGGGTTCTCTTTGTAAGTCAAGAGCCTCTTTATTAGTCCAAGATCCCTCCGGATCTAAGAGTAAAGAGTGTTCCAAACGTCTTCAAGTCGAGGCGTATTCGAAGAAGTAAGAGAGAGGCCGAGAAAAACCAGTTTCAGAGGCAGAGGCATCTTCCATTCATATCGATTTGGGAGCCTACCTTTTCCCTTTCCTATTCCTTTCGGTATACTGGTACATTAGTAATTGATAGAGTCGAAATAAAGTGATCACTCTTCTTTTGTACCAATGGAATCGTACAATCCAATTTCTTGGAACGGGGTCAGTCTCGCACCCTGCAAAGGCGGCTCCCATAGACTTAAAGATCCATAGAACCAACTTAAACCTAAAGACCATTTTATGAAAACCGAACATAGCGAAAAGTATAAAAAACCACATTTGACTTTAGTTGGCTTTTCCAGTATCTATAGAATGAGCACTGTAAACTATCTGCTTCAAAAAGATAGTTGTAAGAATGAAACTTCCATCTTCTTTCTTCGATCGGAATACGGATGAGATCAAAAAGGCCATCATTGGGGCAAACGATGCAATAGCTTCGGTTAGAGCAAAGCCCAAAATGGCATAACCAAATGATTGTTTAGCCAATGATGGATTTCGCGCCACGGAATGAATCGAGGAACTAAGGACGTTTCCAATACCGACAGCAGCTCCCGCTGAAGCAATTGTTGCAGCTCCGGCACCCATTGATTTTGCACCTTCTAACATCTCGAGTTGAGAATTCTCGTCACGCTTTTCATTCACTATTTTATGTTATAGATTCCTCGTCGATTCTTCCCCTCCTTCCTTTTCTCTTGGGCATCTCACTTGGAATGCAAAGCATTCTTTTCGATCTTGTACTAAGGTAGACTGAACACCACTCGACGAAAAAAAGAAAACTACAAGCAACTACATCAACAACCTGACGTGAACGGCCGCTTTCTTGGAAGTCATTCATAGGCGCTTTCAATTAGTTAGACTTTTATAACTATATAAACAAATATAACATGCGAGATTTAGAAACAGTTTGCGAAGGCCGAAGGAAAATGCGTTCTTGAGTCAATAAGCTTTCTAGCTTTCTCCTCTTTGTGCCCCTTAGAAAGCGTTTTTCAGCAACCTGATTCATCATCCTCATGAAAGTACTAGGGGCATTTGATAGGCCTCGAAAAGTCCCATCCCTCGTCTTAAAGGCGGTTTTTAATTCATCCCCCCGTCGGATTCGAATCTGATGATTACCAATTCTCAGATCAATCTTCGAAAACACACGCGATCCAGACAACATTTATAAGTCATCCCTTCATTCCGAGTCAAGGGGATTGAGAATAGATATTTGATGGTAATTTTGTTGATGGACCGACTATCAACGCACATTCGCCAGGTGCCATCCTTCTTTGGGGTCAAGAGAGCAGGCACAGCACAAGGTTTGGAACCCTCTCCCTGACAAGTCCCTTTTTTATCAGCTCGCTAACCTGCCTACTTAACTCTTCATGCTCCGATGGACTCATCCGATAAGCAGCTTGATTCGGAAGAGCAGATCCTGGGATTAGATCGATCTGATGTTGAATGTTCCTCATGGGCGGTAATCCCGCGGGTAACTCTTCTGGGAGAAGTTCAGCGAACTCTTCAAGCAATTTGCTAACCTTGGAAGGTATAGGAGTGCCCTTTCGAAATAGGGGCTAGCATCTTTAGTTCTGTACCCTAGCCCTGTTTCCCGAGCTTCCGTTTCAAACTTTCGCCTAGTCAGCAAATTCTCAGCTTGCATTCTATTTGTTTGCCTTGTAACACTAATGACACCTTCCTTAAGAGGCAGCAACACCGCCTTTGCACCATCCTTCCAAAAGGTATGCGTTTTCTTTTCTTTCTTGTTCAATAAATAGAATCACCTTACGATCGAATTGCCATGGTTGCCCAAGCAAGAGGTGACAGAGTTATTGGTGGGGGTTCGGTCCGTTATAGGTACGACATCGCACCAAATTGCATCCTTGTAGGATTTTCCAATGAAGAAAGTGATCAACGGAGACTAGCACCTCATTTCCTTTCTTAAACCAAGTACCCTTACTAGTAAAGTAAAGGGGCTCGAAAGGTTGACTTAGATAGGGTGCGCGTTAGCGCACTGTATTTTTATTCGTTTAGTCAAGCGGTTTATCAAAGAAAATTCCTTCTCTTGCTAGCCGAGTGAGGTAGGTAGATCAGAGAATTCCTTCTTTTCCGTACGCTAGACAGGTACTTTCGGTAGTTACGGGAAGGGCAGCTAGGCTCACTAATCTATATAATCTTTTCTTGTTGCGTGCACGTGTAGCAGTCATGGCTTGGTCACCGCAGTAACCTCCTTCTGTTTCGGTAGTCGGCTCATATAAATCAAGCTGTTTTCGGCAGTTCAGTTGTGTTAGCTTGTTGTAAGGCTAAAGTTTAGAGAATATCTTCTTTCCCTTTCCTTTGTCTCTATCCTGGGCTGCTTTTAATTATCTCCCACGCTTCTTTCAGGTTATGACAGGATTGCCAATATGTTGAGGAATCTAAGTGAAGATATCGTTCAGGACGACGCCTTTTTAGACGGCAGTGATTTGTTTGGTCTTTCCCTTGATAGTCCGCAGACTTCAATCCTTGTGAACCTAGTTAAAAAAACTGGCGCTGCCGAGGTTCCAGACTCAGGCGAGGTAGGAATTTAGTTACATCTTAGCTGGTAGTGATGATTTTTCCTCCTCGTTTAGGATTACTTAATTCCCCTTTTTGTCTCGGAACAGGTAGGAGATCCAGATTTAGATGACAAAGTGCCGGTTGGCTCCTTTTATCTTAGCACTGAGACCATCTGCGAGAAAGTAACTTCCTGACGCTTCCGGAAAGAAGAATGGTTCTCTTCCAGTGACCAGATTAGATCCAGTATCACCGACCACTTCTTCAGACGTAGTTCTTCTTGATACTTCCAAGAACGACGTAGAGATGTCTGTATCCAAGAACCTCCAAGTCCCACTTCAGCAGATTAGAAGTCTTGTTCTTATCAGGTCAAGACAAGACTTGTCTACTTAGTCTGATTTTCCCTTAATACTTGAATAAGGCAATCAGGGTTCTTTGACTGGTGATGCCGTGGCTAGCAAATCTATAGTGCTGGGTTAGATGCTTGGCTCCAGTCTTTGTCTTTAGAGATTTGTGAATAAGATGGGGAATTCTTTGATTAGCAGCCCTCAGCTGAGTGTGCTCTAGTAGAACTTTCGGATATGTCTACAGTTGCCGATGAGATCTTTTTTGAGTCACTGGGCTTTGATCCGTCGCCATTCTCTAAGCAGAGTCGTTCCTTTGTTCATTGCAAGTGTTGAGTTTGAGGCAAACGGAAGAAGTTCGATCCGGATGTGATCTTGGAGAAGAAGAACGTCATCGTGGCAGAGGTAGTAGCTCAAGCTAAAGAACTTGAGAAGACCTTGGAGGAAAAAAGGAACTTGCTTGATGCATGCCACGCTGTACGCAAGGATCTGAAGACCGCCCACTCATCTTTGCAGGAGCAGATCATTGAGTTGGAAAGGAAGCTGTCGGGCTTACCGCAAGAAGAAAAGTAGTTGCTAACTATGAATGGCGGAATTACCGGGCTTCGAGGGAACCCGCTTACTAATGGATAGGCACGAAAGTCCCGTTGCCACATCGAGCTATGAAAGACCTTCTTTTTCGCTGAAATTGACCTAAACGCCCCCTATTGGAGTAAAGGGAGTGGGATCAAAAGTAGAATCCTTTCGAAAATACCGGCTTCAAAAGAGCTCTTTAAGCAATACACAAATGGAGACTGAGGACAAGGGGCTTGCTGCCCTTATTATACACCTGGCGGGACCTTTGATTTGATTCCTCCGTCACCAAAGGTAAAAACCGAACCCCACCTTCGGGAAAGAGACCCATCTAGGAAATGCGGCATGAAGGCTCGAGAGACCTCTTTTGATTTGGCGCGTGGGACAATTTGTGGTGCTGCCAGACCGTAGTAACCTTTTCGCGAGTAGGACGACCTCCTTCACACAAGGGAAGGATGGGATCGATACCGATCACCATTAGGTTGGGTAGGTTTCTAAGAGAACAGAACACCTTACTCGAGAAATTCGCCTTTTAGAGGCCGTGATTTTGATTGTTCCAAATACTGTACCTCGAGAAACCTGGTACAACCCCAGCCTTTGCTCAACGTCGATTGAAGTCGGAGAAGGCTGATCCAGTGTTAGCCTTTAAGCACGAACACGCCTAGTGTTGTACCGGCTTAGCCAATGCTCGGAAACAGAGCTAGGTTAATCTCCTACTACGGCCCTAACAAGAGCTGCAAGCAAGAGCTTAGCCCTAGGATATTTAAACCACAGTCTTGACTTGGAGTTTAGGGAGATACCCGGAGGGAGGGTCTCGCAGACACTTGAGACTCCTAGAACCCGCGGGTTGGGGACCCCTTTTCTTGAAGTCGGGCAAGGGTGATCGATTTATCTCCTAACAACCCGAATACGCCTTTAAACGAGCTCCAGCAGAAAGGATCAATCTCTCCATAGAGGTTATTTATATAGCTCGACCATAGGGAGAGGAAAGAAGGGAATCTTTTCATACTGGGACCGGATGGGCACCACATACCTGGAATCAAGGGATAGGCACATAGCTGGAATGGTAGACAGGGAAAGAAAGGGACGCTCTAAAGGAAATTCTGTAAGCGGATGTCAATGATAAAAACAAGGACAAATGTCCAGAAGGAAGGCATTAATTAAACAAGCGACGGGATGCCACTAAACAAGCAAACTAAGCTAATACCAGCTCTTTTCTTGCTCCTCCATAGAAGTTCTTGGAATGCCTCTTTGTCACAGAAAGAGAGGCCTACGATAGGAGACTTATTCAATAAAAGAGAAGCCTATATCTGCCGACCCTACTTCATTTCCTTATAGTGCCTTGCCTATTGTCTTTGAAAAACGCTTAATTCCAGGGCGTAAAAGAAAGCTTATTAGAGAGCATTGAATGGACCTCTAGTACCTTATCAGATGGCTTTAACAGGCTTTCTTACTAAAGACAAATAAACATACAGACGACATAAAGGAATGGACAGACAAGGGACAGACTGAGCTAGACTACCAGGAATGGGGACTGAGCAAATATTAAAAAAAAGGAATTGGTAATCGCACATATGAGACTTCTTGCTTAACATAAGGCTTGCTGCTACCTTCCCTTCCTCTATATGCTCTTCTCTTTTCTTTCCTTTCTTTATGCTGCTGGCCTTTTCTAGCCTGATAGTGAATGAAAGTTCAAGCAAGGTATGTAAAATTCTGCTCTTGCTTTGAGGACCTTAGCACAGTACTTCCTTGCGGCAGGAATGGAGGGAAGGGAAGTTGGGTGGAGTAAAGGCGGGTCCCCATACGGGATAGCGCTTTGGAAAGACTATACTGTCACTGCGACTATTCTGATTCAGGCGAACGGAAGAATGATTTATCGATGAGACGGGAAATATCCTTATTTGGGGTTTTCTCGATGTAAATCTATCAAAAAGAGTAAACATTATTGGACTGGGATTCAAAAAAGAGTAATTAAAGGGATAAAAAAGGAAAAGACCTTCGGATACTATGGAAAGGCTGGAGAAAAGGAAAGAACCATTAAATGAAACTTGCTACATTTAAATTGTGAGATGAGAGGTTGCTACAGCATTTAGAATGATTCCGATCATGATTGATGTAACGGTCATAGCCAAAGCCGCTGTTCTTCCATGTGTTCTTGTTTCCTCTGTTGCGGCGAGCGCCCTTTCCTCAAAATTATTGGCCACGTTTGTATGTATAGAAAAGTTGGTGCACATGCAAACAAATCCCGAATTATGCGCTTCACAACTCTTATGAATTACCGCTTCCTTAAGGAACTTCAATTTAGGTGGATTCAGGATAGCGGTTGGATCAACTTCTAAAATGAATTGCGGCGCCATTTCCCAAAAAGCAAGACTACCTAAGAGTAGCGAGATGCTGAGCATTAATTCAGCGAAACTCATAGAGTTAGAATTCAGGAGATCTTGAGTCCAATAGAAAAACAAATCAGCTAGTCCCTTGATTTTCGGGCATAGGAGCCGGTGTTTGCCGAAAGCGCCTTGATGCCCTTGTTGCTTCTTGGTTAGATAGAGCGGAAAGGATGCTTCCTGGGGTCCAACGCGTAGACAAAATTCTCTGAGTAAGGTAGAGATCCCCCGGCCTCCAAAGATTGGGAACTCTACAATACAGCTTCAGGTATAGATTTGCAATCCAAAAATCCCTTTCCCTACCCAACAAAGTTTTGTGCCACCTGTAGGCATGCCACTGCATGCTGACGAAATTGATTAACCGGCGCATGTAAGCACCTTTTCTCCAACTAACACTATGCCTTCTAAAAGGCAACACTCTCCTAAATGGTAATCTATTATTAATGGGTAATCTACTATTATAAAAAATATTAACTGTAAACCTACTCGTAAATGATAACGACTTATTTAAAGATAACTGATTAATATGCCTTTCCATTATATTATTATTTCTAATCATCATTTGAATCTGATATAATTGCTTGAATATAGCCATCTCGGGTGACTAGGATATTACCACCGTAACAAGGTAAATAGACTCCTTCTCCAGGTTCAATAGAACTGATATTACCGATTAAATCGAGACGGTCCAATAAGCGGAAGACTTCTTGTTCGTCCAACAACGACTTCTCATCGAAGCAAGAGACATAAACATGATCCAGATACCTCTTATAGTTGACTCCTGGAAAAGAAAGCGGAAACTCATGATCGAGATCGGTTAAGAAAAAATTGAGTAGTACTAATGTTAAAAGGCCTGCGGGTGGGATACCACATATCTCCCCTAATGAACCCTTTAATTTGAGATTGAGCACTCTTCCATTTTCATTAATGATAGGCAAGGACAGGAAGGAGCCGACTAATTCCAAAATAGCCACATCCTTCACTAGCAGACTTAGATTCTTATAGCTTTTCAGATGGGTAAGAAAAGGACGAGTTCCGCAGTAGGCTTGCTCGGCTGAATGGAACTCAAATCGGAGGAGAGAAATGGAAGGATGAAAAAGCCCAAAGCTAGTTAGAGGGAGATATTCCACCATTTCGTTATAAAGGTCAAGCGCGATAACAACATACCAAAAGGTTCTAAGAAAGGGATACGAAGGAAGACTGAAGCGTCGAAAGAAAGGGCGAGCCGACAGCGGCTGAGGTAAGCATTCCGGTCTTAAGGTCAAAATAGTTGCCACTGTAAAAAGTGTAGGAAAAATTCTTGATAAATATGGTTCAAATGAAAAACGACCAATCCGTAGTTTTCATATATAGAGGCTAACGCAAGACCTCCCTCTCCTGACCAAGCCCAATCCCTGGCTGCGTAGTCATTGTTTGATTCTTGGTTAAAACTGGATTAAAATGTCCCATGCTCATTCGTACTGTAATCTCTTTTCTGTCGCTGCGATCTCTTAATTCTGTCACCTTCTACCGTCTATTCAGTATTCATGGTGCGATGCCTTGCAAAGGAGATAATTAAGCTGGTGGGACTGCTTATTTTACTGGATAAAGAAAAACCTGGTAAGCTTCTAGCTCTAGGTCTTCTATATAATCTGAATATAGGGGATACGCAAGTGGGTCTGCTCGAATAGAGACTGGGTCTCGATCTAGGGAACGATAAAGGGAAACATACTTATTGCGCACTTAGTACGATGAATAACAGGCATAAGGACTATCCGTAGGTTGATCAAGGCAGAGGAGCATTATATATGTGCTAGTCGAGCAAAATTGCTCAACACAGGCTTATTACGATGAAGCATAGAAGCACAAAGATTACCCATACTTTACCAATGAAGACTGGGAAACGCCATCGGATCAGCACTAGGAAAGGCATAGTAATCTATTTCTTAGCGATGAATAGCCTCATCCCATGTGAGCTCTTGATGAGCCTTGGCCAGAGGGGCTTTCCCTTTCCCCTTAACCTTACCTTACCGGTTGGACTTCTACATGATGGGTGCGTAAAGCATGCTTGTTAATGATGGTAAACCGGGGGCGCTACGTGTATATATAATAAGCCCTGCTATCGTCTCTGTTTCCACCTTTGCTATACGCTTTATGTAATGTCCTATAGGCTCTGCGTAATAAACTTGGTAAACTGGTCCCGGATCAATGGAATAACTTTATAGCATCAATTCTAAGTGTAAAGGCAGAAGCTATGCATAGGCATAGGAGCTACTTATCGACGTATATGATGAACCGTAGCTTACCCTCACCTGAACCAGCAGCAAAGCGCCAAACAAAGGCATAGCGACCCGTCCAAGGTATTCCCACCCTGGTACGCCCGCCAAGCAAGCAAAGGTAGGGGCAAGCCTCCCCACCAGCGGAGACTACAAAGACAAAGGTAGCATAAGCATAGTATTAGGGGCAAAGAAAGCTAGGACAGAGCCAGCGAAGGCAGAGTCCACATCCCTTCCTGTTCCTTATAGAGTTTCATCTCCCTAGCCAGGAGACCGAGTCTAACCTTGAATAGCATCAGCAGAAAAGCCAGCATATCGCCTAGTGCCCCTTCCTGGATGTTCCATAACCAAAAGCACCCTTTCCGGATTGAAAGGCATAGTCCGTGAAAGACCCAGCCCTTTAGGCAAAGGCATCAGATCCTCCAGTTTGATATCCAATTGATCCATAGCCAGAAATGGTTTCTAATATTCCAGATGCAGGGGCAAGGGTCAGAGCCCAGGCGGCAGAGATAGAGAAGATCCTAAGCGCTAATGTAATCGATCAATATGTACATACTACTAGCATTTTCCGGCTTTTTGACCATTCAACGGAGGCAGTTAACTCAATTTCAGTCGATCCAGCAACGGAGAAAAAGACATAGGCATTGGCCGCTTTTCAGTAAAAGCAAAAATTCTTTCTATAGACGATATACCCTATGACATCTGAGCAGCCTGCTGCACCGGGGGACTATGGGAACAGAAGGATTCTAGTAGCAAGCCGGAAATGCGCATCTGTCATAATGCACCCGTAGCACTTGGTGGGCTCATTTGTTTAGATCACTGAGATTCATTGAGTCATTTTTGGGTCCGTCCACCCGTAGCAATTCGAAAGCTTGGTAGGAAGAAAAAGGTATAAGCAGAGGCAGGTCTACGAACCTGGGCTTTGGAAAGACTGAGGATAGGCAGAAATTGAGGAGAAGTCCCCCTCGGAAAAGAATCCCGTGAACAACTCATAAAGAGAATCATAACAACTCTTAGTAGCGGAAAGCCCCTTTGAGTAAGCTTAAGCTACTGCCCTCTTGCCTCCCTTTATTTAATATTCAAATTTAAGGAGCTGTTTCTTTGCTTGTTTTGTTTTAGTCAGTCAGCTGAAAAGACTTGCTTTTCCCTTACGAATCCAGTGGGAATGCAGTTTCGAAAGAAATAAAATCAGTCTAACGAAGGAGCCCAAGTCCACTCAAGGGGTTTCAAGGACAGTGACTTACACCGGGGGAAATGGAAAGTCTAACTTCAAAGTCAAATGCGTTAACAGAAATGATAATAAAGACTATATTCATTCATCCGAGACAGCTACTAGAGGCGGTCTATCTGATGAGCTTTCTTTCCTTTTTAGCCGCGTAAGGCCTGTGATCTCATCTCGACCATTACCGATGTCATCTGTCTTGTTTGCAACTTGAGGTTCATCCCTAGCCCGGGTTCCCATTGCTGAAAGCGGCCTTGCCCTAAGCTTTCTTTGAGGAAGTGATTGTAGCTGGACGAGATTGTAGTGCCGAATCTCTTGTCTGTTGGAGAATCTATTTAAGACAAAATCCTTCCTTTCCTTGCTAGTTGGAAGCTCCTGCAGCGTCAACAGCAGCGGTCATAGCCCCCTTTCTGGCTTCCTTGCTTGGTTCCCTTCCTTGCCTGGCTGTTAGAGTTGACTAATGGCTTTCGCTATCCGTTTCGGAGAGCGTGAAATGAACTGAAATCCTGATCCGATCAAAGCGGATTCCAGAATCGAAACCTTCCTCAAGCAATTGCCTCTTCATCTTTCTTTCCCCACGCCTTCTGCCTTTGCTGTTCTTGTCTCTCAAAAAGGGGAGCCTACTTCTCCTCGTTACTGGGTCGAATCGGGAAGTGGGCTTAGTCAATGCAAGAGAGGAGATGACAACACGTAACTTAGGAGTCGGCTTCAAAGCCAGAGCTTGTTGACGGATCAGAGAAGAAACTGCTGATTATTCAACTACTGATGGAACCCTCTGATCCTGCGTCTGAGTCCTCAATTGCTGCATTTCCACTCTGTTACGAAACATCAAATTAAGTCTAAGTATGGCTAGTTGAAGAAGACTCACTACTTTAGAGTGGCAAGCCAAGCAAGACCAACTTAGTTCGACTGAGCACCTACGTGAATGGCCCAACGATACGAATTTGCACAACTACCGATAGCCTACTTACCATAAGAAGGATCTCTTTCTCACAGCACCTGCGCAAGAAAGAAAGCTAGTAGCCCCAGCTCATACCAAAGAGTTTCACCTCTAATTTCAGTCCCTCCCCGCGTTCAGTCTTCCAGTTCGGCCTTACTTTGAACCCATTGATCTAGATCCAGATACGAATAGAAATAAATAACCATCTCGATCTGCAACTATAGAAGGATCTTCAATTGGCTGTACTCCTACCGCACGCTGTGGGTAGTGCCTTTCCAACTGGGTCTTTATATGCATATGAATCTGGAACCGAACAAAGGGATGCCGGTGGGCTTGGTACCGCTGGAAAAATGGAATCTAGTCCCGTAGCTGCCTTCACCTCTGACTTACCCCTGTGACTATGCCTCTTTAAGATGCAGATCCATCGATTACTAAGCTTTCCTTTCCCACCCGTGCTAGCAAATGCATAGCCCATTCCAGAGAAGGGTTTGCAGCTCTTGTAGCTACTAAAAGTGAGCTTTACTCTAATTGATAGATTGTAAAACTCATTGGTGAAAAAACTAGACTTCAAAAACCAAGCAAGAGGAGCCGCCCTCCCTTAAGCACGTAATTCTCGGCGCCGCCAACTAATCTTTTCCAACCCGTCAGGCGTTGCCTTTCGCCTCCTTCGGATCCAGACTTTCCCGCTTCTTCCTGAGCTTACGGAGAAGGTGAATAGTAGAGTAGCTTAAGTGGCTTAGTTTGTTTAGTTGGTATTTTCAGATAGCTTTGGATCCCTTTCTTATTATACTATAGCCGATCGAGACTGATTTTCTTCTCTTCTGGGATATCGAGAAAGAGTCTACTGAAGCCCGAAAGAAAAGCGCTAGCTGGGCCAGACAGGATAGGCTAAGAAAGCGGGCAAGGAAAAGAAGGTAATGCCTTTAAGAAAATGGAAACTTTGGAGGAAATTGCCTACCTAGATCGCACAGAAGAATCAAGACTCCTATCATCAACAAACTCTGAGAGTCTCGTCTCAGCCAAAGAAGAATGAAGAAGGCTAGCCGGGTTGGTTGGAAAAGATTGTATCCATACCCAATAAGGATGGAAGGCTAAGAATGTGTGTGGACTAGCTTGACCTAAAGTAAAGAAAGCCTGCCCAAAATCTTTCCCTTAAATAAAGTCGACCGGATCTACCGAACGAATAAAAGGAATTGAGTTGGGCCTCTTAACTTAAAACACCGAAAAGCATTTTCCTTGTCTCTGACCTATCTATCAATCCATCATCGTTTTGAATGCACTCCCGGTTGGCGGGTG
>Ga0153992_100169_pt1 | contig 17545 bp, 17 predicted proteins | sample TSNC076MetaG_FD_104683 | JGI IMG/M metagenome (GOLD analysis project Ga0153992, IMG submission 104683) | Attine ant fungus gardens microbial communities from North Carolina, USA - TSNC076 MetaG | ecosystem: Host-associated > Fungi > Mycelium > Unclassified | place: USA: North Carolina, Lumber... | reverse complement strand
TATTGTTCTACATATAGGAGTACTATTGTTCTTGAAATAGAGATAACCTAACCATCTTAGGGCAGTTCTTTGTTCTATTCAAGAATAGATGATAATCTATAGATAAAGATTAGTGTTATGTACAAATATTGAGAACCTTGTATCTCTATGGGATCTTATTGCCTTGAGATCTATTTATAGCTGAAAGAAGCACATTGAAGAGAGCTCCATGATGGTTATTGAAGCAAATGATTATGTCAAGTGGTTCCTGAGATATCAGCAATTTAGTGTCTGGTAACTTGATGATTGCCAACTGATCTGCTGATAACTTGGTGAATACTGATCACTTTGAGATGTTTTTGGTACCATTCAAAAGGTCTTCTTAAAAGCTATCAGTGACCATTTATATTGTCAAAATTGGTCAAGTATTCCCAGAGTTATAGTCTGAATGAAGTTTGTGACAGCTAGGTCCTTGGCTTAAGGGAACTTGATAGTCAGTTAGGGACTATTAGTGGAAGCACAGTACCAAGCTCAGGTATTGTATCTAAGACCTGACCTTATAATTAAGTAGTGCTTAGTAGTTTACTTGTACTCTTTTCACTTTATAAACCTTATGCTGAAGTCCTATTGTGGGCTGTACATGCAGAGGAGTAATGCCACATCCTTAGGAAGATAATTAGGTTAGAGATCCTCTTCTTGGGGTGATAGTATAACCATAGTATTAGGGCAGTAGTAAGTAAGACAGTAGGTGTCTAGCTGGGTGAAGATCTTGCACCCCAGTAGACATAACATTAGTGAGATCATTTCCTATTCTGACTTCTCTAGAGATATAGCACTATGTCTCTAGATCAATACAACTGTTATGAGAGCCCCAAAAAGGAAATAGGTTCCCATGCATTCAAGTACTTAACTATACAAAGAGGTTAAGATATAAATAGCATGGGAACTTAGGTAATTAGATTATGTGACAAGGTCAAGTGATCATAGAATGTTCTGGAAAAATATGTGACCATGGACTAATAGTAGTACAGCCACTGTAAGAATAGTATAAGTAGTAGTCTGATCCAATAAAGAACTCCATTGAGTTCTTCTTGAACATCCATCTAGGGTGATCACTGGAAACATTCATTGTCTATCAATAACATAAGAACTCAATCCCCATTATTGACCCTATACCTCATAGCCTCAACATCCTTATTTCCACTTACTCTTTCATTGTCCTTGCTAATAAGTACAGTGCTCGAAGGCATCTTGGATAGTGGGCCCTAGCTATAAAGGGGACTTCACTGTCAGTTAGGGACAGTGGATAGACAGCCTAAACAAAGCTTGTGTCTTTGCCCGAGACCTAACCTCTATATCAAGTGGGCTTGTAACTAGTTTTTTACTATCAGCTCTGTGCTACCAATCTATTGTAACTGGTCTACACAGGGGAACAATGGCAACCTCTTAAAGACCCATCTAGCTTAGGGATTCTCTTCTTAGAGATAGTACTGTTTCACTCTTCTTAGTCAGTAGTCAGTTATAAGTACAGATGAAAAAGATCATTCATTCTCCTATGAGAAATCATCACCATTACTATCATCATCATTGCCATTGCCATTGCATATGTCTTGCCAACAACAACAGCAACAGGAAGAACCCCCTTTGGTACTTGCCCTTTACCAAACCAGAGAGGAGCAACTTCTCACCATGATTGCAACCCTGCAGTAGCAGGTTAACACCATGCTCCTTCAGCAACAGGAGAGCAGAGTGGAGGTTGCAAAACCCCAAGTTTTCAGTGGAAAGATAGAGGAGGTGAGCGTGTTTGTTAATATAGCTTGCCTATACATTAGAATGAAGATAATGGAAGAGGTAGCAACAACCCAGGTGGCCTGGGTATTGTCATATGTACAGGGAGGAATAGCAGAGACATAGAAAGATAACTTACTGAACAAGCTGGCCAAGGGAGAATCAGAAGTGGAATCAGTGAAACAGCTGTTTACAAAAATGAGGAATGACTTTGGAGAGACATCAGAGGAAAAGAAGAAAATAGAACAGCTGAGAACAATCAAGCAGGAAGGGAGGACCTGCAACAAGTATATATAGGAATTCAAAAAAGTCACCAGAGGGAGCAACTATAAGGGAAGACCCCTCATCGAAGAATTTAAAAGAGGATTAAATGGGAGTGTTAGAAGGAAGTTGGCAGAAGCAGAAGAGCCACTGACCACCATTGAAGAGTGGCAAGAAAGAGTAGTAAGGTTAAATAGAAATCAAAGACAAAGCAGAATGGAAGAAAAGATGTTGGGGAGAATTTGGCATGTCCAGAAGGAAATACGCAGTCTAGAGGAGACTATGGAGGAGGATCATATGGGGAAAGCAGAAGGCAAATAACATAGAGAATAGGAGGAGGGTACAGAGGAGGAGAAGGAGGAGGAGGAAATACATTTAATAGAGGGGGAACTCAAATGGGTCCAAGAAGAGACCCAAATACAATGGATATAGAAAGGGAAAGAGAAAGGGACAGGACATGCTATATGTGTGGGAAGTGGGGCCATATGGCCAAAAATTGTTGGGAAAGGCATAAAGGAAGGGTAGTGGAAATGCTACAGGAGTCGGCAAAAGAAAATCATGTATTTAAGAACTGTATGTTTAAGGATAAATCTCAGACTTAACAACATCTTTTGCTGCTTGTCTAACTTTGCTTTTTTGAATACTTTGATTATCAAATCAAGCAATCACAAATCAGTAAGTGGCTATTTGTGATAGTTTATTAAGTCTACTGTTTTCTGTCCCTATTGTCTCTGCAAAGGACATGGGGTTGTGTTTATTCCAGATATAGGTCCAGAGGGCTATAAGGGAGTCTTTTTGTCTCTGTTACAGGACAAGATGACTTTCCTGAGGGTGTCTCTGTTTCTATTACAGGACAGATGACTGACTAAGGGCTTAGAGTAGGTTTCTGTCAAGGACCTATCTTTATAGAGGAGTCTCTGTTTCTGTTACAGAACAGATGACTCACTGAGGGCTCAGAGTGGGTTTCTGTCAAGGACCTATCTCTATAGTAGGCTAGATCCCAGGTGTAAAGGGGAAGGTCTTTCTCTCAAACTATTAAGAGCAGGCTAGCTTGTGTATCATAGCTAGTCCTGAAAAACTTTGGATTTGTGTAAACATTTCCAAAAAACCCTTGCAGGTGGCTGGAACCACTCTGAGATCCCTATTCCTCCTCCATGAGCCAGTGTGAGAAACTGGACATGACGTTGAACTCTCCCCTCAAGATAGGACCTACATTGTTGGAAGAACACTTTTAGTATAGTTATAGTATAGTTTCTGCCCACTATACTTCATCTGCTGAACTAGGGATGTTGTACTCACTTTTGCCCCCAAGCTATGCCTGCCATCAGAAACACCAAGACTCTTGCTGAATGCCTCTTACTGAAAAAGGAGAGTGCAATAAAGAAGTCATTGCTAGAAAGAATAGAAATGGAACCTACTCTATCTACCAAACTCTATAATAGACTTGTTGAAGCAGACCTTTGCTGGCACAAAGTAGATGATTTCTACTTTGTATCCTGCTCCCCAGAATTACATTTTCACAAAACCAAGAAGTTATTATGCATAGAGGAGTACAAAGAACTTCTAGAACCTACCTTGGATCATATATTACCATTTTTTACTAAAATGAGTAAAAACAAGACCTGGGCTGAGGATCCACAGTATGACTCACTGTAGAAATAGTTCAATCAACTGCAGGATATAATTATAGAGCTCAACAAAATTGGTTACAAGCTTACAGCTAAGGAGTAGAGAATGCTAAAAGGTACTTGTAAGTGTCTAAAGGATGTAGATCTTTTTAAACCAGCTACTAGAGTACTAGAGATTTGTAAAGCTCTTCTAGAGCTCAATATCACTATTCCATAGACATAATATTATTAGAATGGTATTCAGTATAACATAATAGTATTAAGAGGCTAAATTTGGGTGTTTTTTCCTTTTACCCCCTTGAAAACATACTCAAGAACTGTAATTAATTACTTAAATAGATATATTGACTTTCAACAACTTTACCACTACTGTTTCCTTTTCTGATTTCAGTGCTGAGAATTGGAATGTGCTTGTCAAAGATGGCATAAGCACTAAGCATATGTCCTGGGATGAAACTAAGATACAAATGCTGCAAAATGTGCATCAAGGAACTTCTCTCCTTCTCAAGAACTACATTGACCAGGTGCTCAATAGAGCAATCAACCATTATAATAGTGCCTTGACCACTGCATACAACAGGATTGCAACTTTGGAGACAGAAGTTATCTGTCTTCAGAGAGAGCCGACAAGGCTCTCTAGAGGAAATATCACCTCTAAAACCAAGGTACCAGAGCCACCAACATTTGTAGGCTCTGAAAATAAGATGCATCTGCATAATTGGTTGAGCTAGATTACTCTCTATTGTTCGGCATCTAGTATTATATCAGATGATCAGAAAATCATATGTGCTCTCACCTGTTTACGTGCTCCTGCCAGCACATATATGAAATCATATTATAACAAGGTCCAGGCAGGATTAAGTATTGGTTCTTGGGGCAACTTTGCCCAAGAACTCAAAAATATTTATGGACAACAAGATGACAAGAAGAGAGCAAAGAAGGAATTAATGGCACTTTAGGTCAACAAGGACCTAGCAAGAAAGAACTTTGTCAAGTATGCAGAATGATACAGGACATTGGCAAGAATTGTCAACTATAGTGATGAAGTTTACATCAACAAAATGAAGAAGGTCATTTCTGATGAGCTGTGAAATGTGCTTGTCATCTATGAAATTACAAATCAGTTTCCAAAAACATGGGATGACTACCTTAGATTGTTGATGCAAGCATATAAGGCCTTACATCCAGACAAGGCCCAGGGCACAATATTTGGTCTAGAGGCAATTGGAGAGAAGAGTGGAGGAAAGAAGGACCCAGATGCAATAGAAATAGATGAGATTCAGAGAAAGGAAGGGAAGAGCTTGTGATACTGTCAGGTATGTACTGAAAAAGGCTTTAAGAATAAGTCAAAGACACACAATACAGTAGACTGTTATGATAAGCCTGGTAATGAGGACAAGCATCCTTATAAGACCTCTTCCCAGAAACCATCTCCACTGGGTCCAAGCAAGAATAAAAATCAGTCATTTAGAGCATAGCTGATGAAGATATTAGAGAAAGACAGTGACAATCTAGATTCCCCTCCTGAGGATGTCAAAATTAATAGCATGTCAATTGAGGAAATCCCTGATCCTGTTCTCCCAAGTGGGAAGGGAAAGGGGACACCCAAATTGGATTTTCCCTTGGGACTGTAGAGTATAATGTCTGTAATCTATAGTTAGAGGAAAGTGTACTCTCTATTAGCTCACAAAAGTCGGAAGTAGTACTGGAATCTTGTAATAATATAGTGCACAACAAGACTACTTCCTTTAAAATTCCAGTTACACTTTGGGTATATGGAAAGAAAGTACAGACTGAGGCTTTAGTTGATTTGGAAGCCACCACGAACTTTGTCAACAGAGTTATTGTGGAAAATAATAACCTGGTAACTTATAAACTGGCAAATCTATATTGTGTAATCAATGCAGATGGTACTCCCAACAAGGCAGGATATATAACTGAGTATGTCTGAGCTTATGTAGAAATTGGATCACATAGGATGATCTAGCACCTCTTTGTCACCAACTTAGGAAATAAAGAGATAATGATTGGGTATTCATACTTGTATAAGCATAATCCAAATATTGATTGGCAAAAAGGTCAATGGGAGTTTACTAGGTGTCTGGATATATATGCTAGTAAAGCCTATAAAATATGAAATATAGAAGCAGAAGCTAATGAACTTCATCTTGAACTGGATGTCAGTGGATCTCTCTCATTGGACGACATAGGAGATGAGGACCTTGACAACCATATTCTTAGCTGGGCAGACACAACTAACCTAGACAGTCATCAGCAGGTGATGATGATTGCAGCTATACTCAATAATCAAGACCAATATGGAGACTCAGATTATGAAGACACAAAGACCTGGAAGGCTCATATACCAGAATGGCTACATGAGTATGGGAATGTGTTTTCAAAGAATAAGTCAGAGAGAATGCCAATACAGAAACTGTATGACCATGCAATTGACTTTGTAGAAGGTGCAATGCTTCCCAAACTAGCCAAGGTCTATCTGCTCTCTCTAGCAGAAAAAAACTCTCTTGATATATGGATCAATGAGGAACTCAGAAAGGGATATATCCAACCATCTACTAGCCCAATAGCAACTCTATTCTTCTTTGTAAAGAAGCATGATAGAAACTTACGACTTGTCATGGACTATAGAGCTCTTAATGGAATTACCATCAAAAACTGCTATCCAATCCCTAGAATAGCCAACTTGATTGAATCACTCAGCAAAGCCTCAATCTTTACTAAAATTGACTTGAGGTAGGGATACAACAATATTTGCATCAAAGAAGGGGATAAATAGAAAACAGCATTTATTACAAGGTGAGGTCTTTTTGAGGCAACTGTTATGTATTTTGGTTTTTCCAATGCACCAGCAACCTTCCAAAGTATGATGAATGATATATTGGGAGACTTGATTTGCATACAACTAGTAATAGTGTATTTAGATAATATTCTAATATTTGGGACATGTTTGAAGGAATACAGGCAATTGGTCAAGGAAGTGCTGAAAAGGCTCCAATTTAATAACCTCTATGCTAAAGCAGAAAAGTGTTTCTTTGAGCAAAGTAGTATCAAGTATTTAGGCATAATTATTTCAGAAAATAAAGTACAAATGGACGAGGAGAAACTTTCAGGAGTTCTAGAATGGCCAGTGCCAACAAAAGTCAAGTAAGTACAAGCATTCTTAGGCTTTGCAAATTTCTATCATAGGTTCATTGAGAACTTTGCTAAGATGTCAAAGCCACTCTCTGACTTGACCAAGAAGGATAGTACTTGGACTTGGGGCAAAGAGCAACAGAATGCTTTTGAGGTGCTGAAAAAGGCCTTTACTACAGTTCCAGTCCTGAGAATACCAAATGACGAAGATCCCTTTAAGTTATCCACTGATGCCAGTGACTTTGCAACAGAAGCTGTCTTATCACAAAAAGACATGCAAACTAATCTGTGGCATCCAGTAGCTTTCTTCTCCAAGTTATTAGATGTCCATGAAAGGAACTATGAAATCTATAACAAGAAACTACTTGCAGTAATTCAGGGACTAGAGGAATACAGACACTATTTGGAGGGACATCTATATAAAGTTGAGATTTGGTTGGATCATCAGAACCTCACATTTTTTAGGACAGCCCAAAAGCTGACCAGAAGACAAGCAAGATAAGTGCTTTTTATGACTTGTTTTGACTTTGTACTCTACCATAAACTGGGAAAGACGATACAGACAGAAGACCCCTTGTCCAGATGAGCAGACCATGAGATGGAGACAGACCTTGACAATATGAACCAGATATTGCTAAAACTTGAGTTCTTTGCTATCAATGTACTAAAGGCTACTCATGAAATACCAATAAATGATGAGATAATCCTAAAGGAGGTCAAAGCAGCACTTTTATTGGACAAAGTCACCAAAGACTATAAGACGTTACTCAAGTCTAGTCCAAGAGAATTTGGAAAATCCTTGCAAGACTGGAACTATAAGAATAGACTACTCCTATACAGAGGGAAGGTTTATATTCCCCACAGTATGGAAGACACCTTGCAACAACAGATTGTTAAGATACACTATAATTTGCCATCCACCGGACATCCAGATTAGTAGAAGACCTATGAGTTGGTCTCCAGAAATTACTGGTGGCCTGGAATGACAACATTTGTCAAGAAATATATTACAGGTTGTGATATGTATTAGCAGATGAAAAATCACCTACAGCAACCTTTTGGACCACTTGTGCCTAACAAGGTGCCTAATAGACCTTGGGAAATAATCTCAATAGACTTAATCACACAATTGCCAGAGTCAAACGGTTACAATGCTATCTGTGTTATTGTCAACAGGCTCACCAAAAGGGCCTATTTCATTCCTATCAACAATTGGTTCTCATCCAAAGATATGGCACAGTTACTATATGACAAGGTCTATCTATTGTATGGACTGCCGCTACAAATCATTTTGGATAGAGGAGTACAATACTCAGCTGAGCTATTCCAAGAATGGTGCAAGATTTTAGGAATAGAATCTACAATGTTGACAGTATATTATCCACAAACAGATGGACAAACAGAATGAGTAAACCAGGTATTAGAGCAATATCTTCAGTACTATGTGGATTATAATCTTAGTAATTGGTTGGATCTACTTCCCAGTGCAGAGTTTGTATATAACAATCAAGCACATGAAGATATCAAAGAAAGTCCATTCTTCCTTGAATATGGCAGACATCCGAGAGCAGGCCCAATTTTAGTCAAAGAGTCACTGCAAAGGGACTTGAATGACCTGATGTATAAATGACCAGAAGCCTTGGAGCAGGCAAAAGCAGCTCTTACTCTTGCAGTGGAAAGAATGAAGTAGTACTATGACCAAAAAGTCCAAAATGTCCCATTCAAAGTTGGCGACAAGGTACTACTCAATCTGAAGGATTACCAGACTATGGAGCAAGCATTATGACCCCAGTACAAAGGACCATTTGAAATAATAGAAAAGTTGTCCTTGGTTACATTCTGGCTTAGGATGCTACCTCACTACCAAGCACTGTACCCAGTCTTTCATGCTAGCAAGTTAGTACAGTACTCCAAATCTACCATCCATGGACAGAAATCCACACCCCCACCACTGACCTTGATACAGGGCCAGGAAGAATGGGAGGTAGAGAAGATCCTAGATTTATGACAAAGACATGGAAAAAACGAATTCCTTGTTAGATAGAAAGGATACAGTCAAGGAGACGACACATGGGAACCTGAGGAAAATCTACATAATGCAGGCAAAAAGCTGCAGGAATATCTTCAGAGTTTACCAAAAATGAGATAACTTCTCAATGGAGCTCGAACCAAGAGGGAAGGTAATGTCACAAACTTCATTTGGACCATAACTCCAGGAATACTTGACCGATTTCAGCGATCTAAATGGCTACCAAAAGCCCTTAAAAAGACCTTTCAAACAGTACCAAAAACGTCTCAAAGCAATCAGTATTTACCGAGTTATCAGCAGATCAGTCAGTGATCACCAAGTCACCAGACACTAAATCGCTGATATCTCGGGAACTGCTTAATGTAATCATTTGCTTCAATGACCATTGTGAAGCTCTCTTTAATGTGCTTCTTTTGGCCATAAATAGATCCCAAGACAATAAGATCCCATGGAGATAAAAGGTCCTCAATGTTTGTATATAATACTAATCTTTATCCATAGATTATCATCTGTCCTTGAATAGAACAAAGGACTGCCCTAAGATGGTTAGGTTATCTCTATTTCAAGAGCAATAGCACTCCTATATATAGAACAATAAGTAGTGATCATGTGGTAGACTGTTCTAGTGCACAGACTACCACAATCATGTATTTAAGAACTATATGTCTGAGGATTAACCTTAGACTTAACAAGATCTTTTACTACTTGTCTAACTTTGCTTTTTTGAACACTTTGATTATCAAATCAAGCAATCACAAATCAGTAAGTGGCCATTTGTGATACTTTGGACAGGAAGTTGTGATCTTGGTTGCTTCTCTTAGTTAATTCCTTTGTCCACTCCAATATTCTAGCTTTGTTATTACTTTGGCAAATGATATCATATGACTCTTATATTTACTCCTCAATTGGAAATTCTTGGTTGCCTCATCATGTACTTTGCCATGAATGAACTATTTGGCATCAGTAGAGCAATCCCAGGAGTATAAGCTACTATCTGGGCTTGCTACAAAGTGGAATCTCAGCACTTTTGCCACAGTAATAGAATATTACTGCCACAAGTAAATGGAAGTGTCAATAACTCTCTTGGCCACTAGTAGACAGTCAGCAAATATAATAATTTTTTTGCACCTAGTGTGACCTTACTGATGGCTAGACTTGTTACAAACTTGAACCTGTTGTGCTACTCAAGTCAAGTTGACTTAGCAACTAAGTCTTTGAGGGTTACAAAGAAAACTCAATAGGGTTCTCAATCAATTATGCTACCTACTTATACAAGTACACTATTTGCTCTTGTTTACATTGATAGTATTCTACAATCAGCCAAGAGGCTACCAGTTCAATTCTCTTGTCTATTATTCTATAAATAGATCTTCCTTGGTCATAGTTGAGATAACTCATGATACTAGACCTAAGACAATCAAAGAGATATATATAAGAGGACACCCTAGGGACATGCTTAGTTATTAGGTAAGCTTAGCATCTATAGGCTAAGTATATCTTCTACATCATGTTCTCACTTTTTTCTGTACTTCTCCTGTCTTGTATTGTCATGGTGATACCTGTTTAACTATATAAGAATATTGTGGTATTATTGGTTAGTGTTCATGTGATTGTATACAGACCACCTGTTGTAGTATGTATAACAGCCTGTATGGATAGATCTATCTTTACTTGAATATCACACTAGCTTTTAGAACCTTCTCCTAGCTTACTAGATGACTGCCTTTGAGTGTTTTCCTTATAGTACAAAAGTTTCTGGGATTGGCAAATTACTACAGGCAATTTGTAAAATATTTTGCTAAGTTAGCCAAACTATTGTATAAATTGGTTAGGAAAAATAAGAAATAGAATTGGGGAGAGAAGCAGGAAGTAGTATTCAAGGAGTTAAAAAAGGTGTTTACAACAAGACCAGTACTAGTAGTATCACAAATGGCCACTTATTGATTTGTGATTTGCTGATTTGGTAATCAAAAGACTCAAAAAAGTGAAGTTAAACAAGTGACAAAAGATGTTATTAAGTCTGAGGTTTATCCTTAGACATACAGTTCTTAAATACATGATTGTAGTAGTCTGTACACTAGGACAGCCTACCACATGATCACTACCTATTGTTCTACATATAGGAGTACTATTGTTCTTGAAATAGAGATAACCTAACCATCTTAGGGCAGTCCTTTGTTCTATTCAAGAATAGATAATAATCTATAGATAAAGATTAGTATTATGTGCAAACATTGAGGACCTTGTATTTTCATGGAATCTTATTGTCTTGGGTTCTATTTATAACCAAAAGAAGCACATTGAAGAGAGCTTTATAATAGTTATTGAAGCAAATGATTATGTCAAGCAGTTCCTGAGATATTAGTGATTTAGTATCTGGTAACTTGATGATCACCAACTGATCTGCTGATAACTCGGTAAATACTAATTGCTTTGAGATGTTTTTAGTATTGCTTAAAAGGTCTTCTTAAGGGCTTTCAGTGGCCATTAATATCATTGAAATTGGTCAAGTATTCCCAGAGTTATGGTCCAAATGAAGTTTGTGATATTTTTATCTTATAAGAACCCACAAATTGCTCTATTTATTTTTCTGAATGTCTTTTTTGCATTTGGAACTTATAATTTTTTGTGGTCAAGAGCACCCAGTCACCCACTCTGTACTCCTCTGGCTTGCTTCTTTTCCTATTTCCTTTATTCTCTTTACAAACTACTCTGCTCTTTTATACTTTTTCTTCTTTTTTATTTCAAATCCCATGTGTGAATCTGATCTACTGTTTGCCTTGAACAGTGATACTCTTGTACTTATCTGCACCTTATTGTTATATGCAAACTCTACCATTGCTAACCAATCTGGCCATTGCTCCTGATGATAATCAATGAATATTTTCAAGTATTGTTCTAGTTCTTGATTTATTCTTTCTATCTGACTGTCTGTTTGTAGATGGTAAGCTATTGACAATTTGGTATCAATCCCCCAACATTTGATTTAACTCCCTTATTATTTCTACTACAAACTGTGTTTCTCTATCTGTTATAATACTTTCTGGTAATTTATGTAATTTCCAGATGTTAACCCAGAATAATTTTGTCACTTCCTCTGCTAAAGTTTTTTCTATAGTAGATACAAAGTGCACTATTTTTGTTATCCTATTATATACTACCAGGATCACATTATATCCCTATACTAGTGGTAACTTTGTAATAAAGTCTACTATTATATGACTCCAGGGTTTTTCTAGTATTGTATAAGGTATTAATTTTTCTGCTAGTATCTCTGTATGGTTTTTGTTCCTTTGGTATGCATCATAGGATTCTATATACTTCTTGACTTCTTTTGTTACTCCTGGTCACCAAAAGTTCCTAGTGACTAATTTTGTTATCTTCCACTGTCATCTATATCCTTTTACTAGCATATCATAGTATAGCTAGATTACTTTTGTCCTTAACTTTTCATCTCATAGTATATATACTATGAAAGCAACTGGAGTGAAGTAACTTCCAGAAGAATCCTCAGTTCTATAAATATGCTCTAGAGTATGTTACAACTCACCTTCCAAAAGAATCCTCAGAGAATAGAATAAGGCTCCTAAAAGGGTACTCTATACTATATATATAAGTTCCTCTAGCTACAGAACATCCTAAGGGTCAGGGTCAGGAATGCAGGAGTAGGCAACTAATTAAATGTTATGTAATTATTATTTAATTAGTGCAAGGTCATTCTAGTAGGCTACTACTAATGTATCAGAAGTGTGACTTGGTGTAGTTCCCTTACATATATCTTTCTATCTCTCAATATTAGACCATTCTCTTCTTTCCATTCTTTATCTCTTAAGATCTTCACTTCTGCTCACTTCATTTTTTCTACTGCTTTTATTACTTTATTATCTTGTCACAAACTTCATTCAGACCATAACTTTAGAAATACTTGACCAATTTCGACAATCTAAATGGCCACCAAAAGCCCTTAAGAAGACCTTTCAAACAGTACCAAAAACATCTCAAAGAAATCAGTATTCACTGAGTTATTAGCAGATCAGTCAGTGATCACTAAGTCACCAGACACTAAATCGCCAATATCTCAGAAACTGCTTAACGTAATTGTTTGCTTTAATGACCATCGTGAAGCTCTCTTTAATATGCTTCTTTTTGTCATAAATAGAACACAAGGCAATAAGATTCCATGAAGATACAAGGTCCTCAATATTTGTACATAATACTGATCTTTACTCATAGATTATCATCTGTTCTTGAATAGAACAAAGGACTGCCCTAAGATGGTTAGGTTATCTCTATTTCAAGAACAATAGTACTCCTATATGTAGAACAATAGGTAGTAATCATGTAGTAGGCTGTCCTAGTATACAGACCACTACAATCATGTATTTAAGGACTGTATGTCTGAGGATAAACCTTAGACTTAACAATATCTTTTGTCACTTGTTTAACTTCACTTTTTTGAGTCTTTTGATTACCAAATCAGCAAATCACAAATCAATAAGTGGTCATTTGTGATAGAAAAGGATTTTATCAACAAATGCAATTGAACTAAAGTTATCAAGTATAATAAAAATATATCTAGTAGTAAATGTTAGTAGAGTATATATATACAAAGATCAAGTAGAGAACTAGAAAAAAAAATGACCTCTCCCAGTAATAATTGAAGGAGAAGAAGAATATGAGGTAGAGAAAATATTAAACAAAAGGAAGTTTAGAGAGAAGAATAGGTACCTGGTGCAATGAAAGAGATATACAGTGAAAGAAGATACTTAAAAGCCAAGAGAGAACTTAGGGAATGCAAGGGACCTGGTAGAAAGATTTAATAGAAGAATATAGAAAAAAGTCAAGACAGGCAAGGAAAGAAGATCATAAAGAGTTTCATAGAGAAGAATTACTAGGAAGGTATACAGCAAAGACATTGTATAGTTGGAATGATAAGAGATTTAATCAGGAATATTGGAGACAATTGAAAAGAAATTGAAAACATTAAAAGAGAGTACAACAAAAAGAGAGAAGAACATTGAAAATGATTCAGGAGACAGAAGAACAAGAATAAGAAATAGAGAGACCAAGAATAGATGAGTAGAACAAAGATAAAATAAACAATTTACAAGACCCATACAATAAATTGTAAAGTTCTTAGAATGAGAATCTTTAAGAGAAAAATACTATTATAAGTCACCTCAACTATGACCAAGAATATGTATTTATAGAATGACAGACAAGGGAATTGAACCAGTAGTTTCTTGGCTAGTTGTAGAATACTATTAATATAAGTGAGAGCAAATAGCATACTTGTATAAGTAGCTAGCACAATTGATTGAAAACTCTATTGAGTGCTCTTTGTAACCCTCAAAGACTTAGCTGCTGAGTTAACTTGACTTGAGTTGTACAATATCTCTGGAATATTAGACTAATCTCCTAGAGTAATCCTATGTCTAATTAAATAGTACTATATAATATTTAATTGCCTCTAGCTCAACTTGGTAACTTCTGACCCTGGCTGATAGGACTGTAGAATCAGGGATAGACTGGTTGGAATATTATATATACTGTAGAGTATACCCCAGGGGCCTTATCCTAAGTTCTAAGGATTCTCCTAGAGGTAAGTTATAATATACTTAGGAGTATAATGTTACTAAGAATTCTCCTAGAGTTTACTACACTCTGGTTGCTCTTACAACTCTTGTTATTTCTTTTCTTTAATTCTATACCTTTTGGCAAGGGTCACACCATACATTCTTTAGCTGTCTCTCAAGAAGAAATTTCTGCTCTTGGTTTTCATAGATTTGAACTCCCTTGCCTTCATACCTCTATAGTCTATATAGGTCACCACCATATTCTCTATTAACTATTTTCTCTCAAGTAGGAGTGTGTCTTCTGGGGATATATTTCACTTATCACAATATTCCTGTACCTTTTTCTATATAGGACATACTAGTCTTTTTTTTACTATACTTTTTATAGCCTAGCCACATATGCTGTCTTCTTATTTTTTCTTCTTTTTTTCTTTGCTATATACTTTTTCTTCTATTCTTTTCTACCATATCACCTCTACTTTATCTCTTACTTTACATTGCATCATCTTAGTTGCCAATATCCCATATCTACTTTAAGGTTTTTTCTTTTTTTTTTCTTCTCTTTTTTTTTTGTCCTATAGTTATAGGCCAGGTACCTGAACTTTCTACAACTTCAACACTCTCTTTCTCTCTTTTTCTCTAACTATGCTCTTAGTAAAGCAAGAGCTTGCTTTTCTTTAAACATGTACTCAATAAGTTATTATATTATTGTTGAGACATAGTGTTAATGCCTCAAGGTTAAAGTAGAAGGTTTTAATCTTACTTAAGTTACATTTGCTAGAGTACAAGATCTTCACCTATATTACAAATGACCACTTACTGATTTGTAAGTTGATAATTTAATAATTAAAAGGCTCAAAAAAGCAAAGTTTAGACAGTAGCAAAAGATGTTGTTAAGTCTGAGGTTTATTCTCAGATATACAGTCCTTAAATACATGATTGTGGTGGTGTTATAAGACAACTCCTAAAAAGAAAACCATTTCTCATGCATTCATCAACTTGATAGGAAACATCCAAGAATACAATATGGGAAAGATATAAATAGTATAGAAAGAATTATATAAGATATATATAGTTACTAGTAAGAGTCATGTGATTGTGGGATATAGACATACAGACTATTCAATATCTGTATAAGTACCTAGTAGAATCCAATGAAGAACTCTATTGAGTTCTTCCTGAACAACTACCTTGGTTGAGCTCTAAGTCCTTACAACTGTATACTAACAGGTGGTCTGTATACCAGGATAGTCTACTATATGATCACTACCTATTGTTTTATATATAGGAGTACTATTGTTCTTGAAATAGAGATAACCTAACTATCTTAGGGCAGTCTTTTGTTCTATTTAAGGACAGATGATAATCTATAGATAATAGATCAATATCATGTACAAACATTAAGGATCTTGTATCTCCATGGGATCTTATTGTCTTGGGATCTATTTATAGCCAAAAGAAGTATATTGAAGAAAGCTTTACAATAAATATTGAAGCAAACAATTATGCCAAGTAGTCTCCAAGATATTAGTGATTTAGTGTTTGGTAACTTGGTGATTGCCAACTGAACTGCTGATAACTCAGTGGATATTAATTGCTTTGAGAGGTTTTTGGTATTATTAAAAAGGTTTTCTTAAGAGCTTTTAGTGGCCATTGAGATTATCAAAATTAGTTGAGTATTTCCAGAGTTATGGTTTGAATGAAGTTTATGACAACCCAGCCAGATTGTAAGGTTGTAAGAGGACAATAGTCATCTTAGGATAAGGTTGAGCTAAGTGTCTAATTTATAATCTATCTAGTAGATCTTATCTTATAATGCATATCCATCTACTCCCTTACCTCTTTGTTTATATACTATTGTAATCATTCTAGTTACTCTAATTAGGAAGTGCTATTATTGGACTATAGCTCACATGACTGTGCACAGACCATCTCTTGTAGTATATATAAAAACCTATATTAGTAGATCTACCCTTACTTGAATATTATTCTAGTTTCTGGGACCCTTATTTAGCTTTCTAGTGTAATTTCCAGTCTCTTGTCTAACATTGCCCTTATACAGATACCTACTGCCTTACTAATCACTGCCCCAGTACTAGGGTTATACTATCATCTCTAAGAAGAGGATCCCTACTCTAAGCAGCTTCTTAGAGATATGCTACTATTCCTTTGTATATATAGATTACAATAGACCTCCAGTACAAGGTTGATATAGTGAAAGAATACAAGTAGTCTACTGAACACTATCTAGTTGTAAGATCAGATCTTGGATATAATATCTGGGTTTGATACTACTCTATTATCAGTAGTTCCTAACTGACTACCAAGTCTCTTTAAGCCAAGGGCCTGACTATATATGGAGGTGACTAGTGATTGTAATAATTACTGGTTGAGGGTCAAAATAATATGAGAGTAAAAGAATAGACAAGGCTCAAGGTGAACAGTATCTAAGAAGTAGTATCAAGTTCTTTTGTTGTATAACTCAAGTCAAGTTGACTCAGCAGCTAAGTCTTTGAGGGTTACAAAGAGCTATCACACCCTGAATACATAATACAAGCAACTACTATGACTAGTACAAGAATATTAGATTATTATCTAATAAACAATGATTAAGTAATACTGTAGTAATTATTTCAACTTGTAAAATAGTCTAGCCCTTAGCTTTATCCTTGACAAAGCACTGATCCTTTAGTTGAGAAACTCTCCTAAATCCCTCTAGAATCTACTCCCTGCTCTTCTCTCTACCTGGCAGTAGAAGAACATCTCAGAAAACTAGGTCCCTCAGTCCAGGCTTGATAGTAGGATGAAGCTACCATTATTATCACCTAGTCATAAACTATATTATGTCTCAGCTATTGTATATATCCTCCCTGGATCCTCATTTTGAGCATTGTTTGAGGAGAGACAATCTCCAACCAATCACCTTAAGGGAATCATTAGTTATACCAGTCAAATTGTCACAAACTTCATTCGGACCATAACTCCAGGAATACTTAACTAATTTTGACGATCTAAATGGCCACCAAAAGCCCTTAAGAAGACCTTTCAAATGGTACCAAAAACGTCTCAAAGCAATCAGTATTCACTGAGTTATCAGCAGATCAGTCAGTGATCACCAAGTCACCAGACAC
>Ga0153992_100167_pt1:0-15000 | contig 17597 bp, 11 predicted proteins | sample TSNC076MetaG_FD_104683 | JGI IMG/M metagenome (GOLD analysis project Ga0153992, IMG submission 104683) | Attine ant fungus gardens microbial communities from North Carolina, USA - TSNC076 MetaG | ecosystem: Host-associated > Fungi > Mycelium > Unclassified | place: USA: North Carolina... | reverse complement strand
TCTCCCGCCTCAACAGCAGAGCTAGATGCGAGATGATCCCGAACCTATTTCATAACCACCATCCATCACCAATCATATTCCACATCCCACTTCGGGATAATTATAATTAAGGGATGACGATACTGGTACAAACAATAGATTAGAAGCCTTTTCCCACTGGAAGGTGAAATAAGTAGTGGGTTTCCGAAAGACAGCCTTCTCTATATTTTATGGCTTGACTTTCGAACTGGATTCCATATAAGAAGGGGGGCTCTCAAAGCAGATTCCGGTTTTTGAATCAGTGAATACTTAGCCAGGAATGCCAGATCCAGAAAAAAGGGGTGGTGTCCCCTGTTTAGCAAGGTTTTTATTCTGGGATCATATTTGAATGGTAGACAATCAGTTCAGTAAGACAATCAGGCTTACGTTCTTCCTCTTACCGGGATTCGAGGGAACCTAGGCACACTAGAGCTAGAAGGAAAGAAAGGAATTCTGAAACCTATGTCCCCATTTCTGTGTTTGTTAGGCAATCACCAGAAAGAACCAGAACCAGGAGATCAAACATAGTAGAAGAGGACTGCCTCACATACTGGAAAGGAAACAGCCGCTTTTTGGCTTAACTTGAAGCTTCCCTCCGTCGAGCTTGTCCAAAAGTAGAATCTTCTATGAAAGAAGGGATTTGTGGCATAAATGGATTTTCCACGCAATTATGAAATCAGATGTGAATCCAAAAGCAAAGTCAATCCCACCTTCGGATCCCGCACGACGGAAGCCTCTCGAACGAATTCTTATAGGATAGGCGTCCCAGTCTCCGTGATTCAATCCTTTCCCGGAATCTCCATCCCCGAGATCTCACCCCAAATCTGATAGTACACTGGATCGAACAAGCCCTAATCGAACAAACGATTCTTCGAAAATCGCTTGCTACAAAGAGGGGTTGGTGACTAGCAGATGATGCTCAATTGGTTATTCCATTTCAGGAAGGCAGCTTGAAGGCTAGTATTCTGTTTTTGACATTAGATGCCTGAAGCTCGAGATTCTTATAGATTGAACTGGCCATTGAATAGATAGACTGCTGATCATCGGATGCTTCGTAGGCGTCCTCGTCTTTGGCTTCATCTACTACTCGGGGGCATCTTGCCAGAGGGAAAGCCTTGAGCCCTTTCTGCAGGGGCACTGGAATCACTTGGGCAAGCAATGCCGCTGCACAAAGGGCCATAGCGTAGCTCGAGCCAGAGCTTTTGAGTTTTCCAACTAAGTTCCAGTCCGCCAAGGAGTATGAGTCTTGAACGGAGGCATCAAAAGCCGAACCATAAAGACGCAGCACCACCTACTGTTTCAACCGTAGAGTCGACCAAAACAGAAACCTTAGGCGAGATAGACAATGAAAGAAAGCACTGGACTTTTCTTTCTCAAATACAAGGAAGTAGGCATAGACAATATTTAGTAAAACAAATCCACGGGGGACCCCGTAAGGCATGGGTTTAATATCCTTTCAAAAGTCAGAATAGGTCGAGGAGCAGAAACTCTCCCCTTCAAGGTAAGAGGTCAACTTAGAGCAAAGCAAGCTGACAAGCAAGCTTGCGAAGCAACCGAGGCAAGAACGTAAAGCAGCTTTTCCCGAACCAAAGGATCCAGGTTCTCTTGAAAAAAATAGATATATATATCCCAATCCCTTAGCATCAGGCGATGTCTCAGTATCATCTGCATCCAAACCAGAATTTGACTCCAAAGAGGGACAACTCACTTTTCTAAAATAACCCGACAAGTCGAATCCATATCATCAGAATAGAGGGCATAGGACTCTTTGCCCTACTATAAACTAGGATCAGAAAAGGTTGGCTCATAACATAAACTCAAAGACGTCAGAAAAGCACACTTAACGTATCCGCCCTCGTGAGAAGATATTCGAATTTGAAACCCATCTCTCTCTTTATTTTTAGTCGTTATTCTTCCACTCTTGATCCTCCCCCCTTTATTTAGTTAGTAGGGCGAACTTTACTTTATAGGCTAGCCAGTCTCCCTTCTTTGCATTATACTCTTCTTTCGTTAAGATCCCCCTGTAGGTTTGCCAATTTAACTTCGTCTCCATCTCTTCGTCTTCGTTATCTAGCGTGAGTATTAGTGGTACTCCTCGGGGGGATATTCCCCTTGTGCTCTGACATCACATACTTGAAGGTCCAATTAGAAGCCCCCATCCCACTGCCAACGTCTTGCGTCTTCTCTTTCTCTTTCTCCTAGTTAGCAGACGCAGACGATAGCTGCAGAGAATTTTTTTTTCGGCTTCTCCTTTGAGAAAACTATAGTCGGAAGGAAAGAAAATAATGTATTCGATGGTTTAAGAATTCCTTCCTGCCTTTCCAATAGAGAAGGATGAGGCAACATTCTTGGGGATCAACATAGTTCTATGCTCCTCCCTTCCCTGAGAGAAAGATATCTTAATTGAAGGAGGGGGAGACAGCTATAGGCTCGACTGAGACTAGCTACTACGTGTTCCTACCCCCAGATAGTCTAGTCCCTGTCTAGATGGGCCCGAAGGAGGTTCCCGTACGGGTAGGAACCTCTGTTTGGGTAGACTTTTGGGGTAAATAGCGATGCACGATATGAGCCCGGAAGTAGCGTTTATGTCATCTCTTGCTACGCATGGTCCTGATCAAATGGGGTAGCTCTAGGAGAATATGATCTCGCAGCGAAAAAGCCGGCATGTAGCATATTCTACGGAGTCCCCTCGGCTTTAGCTGTGCTCTCCCTTCCTTCTCGTTCCCCACGAGTTGCAACGCTCTCGAAAAAAGCCTTTTCTCGGATGAGATATCAAATCATTTACTCTTGGACAATCAGGAAAAGGATGAGCAACACTGGCATCGGCAAGAGAAGCGGTCAGGTTTAGGCGGGTTGGTACTGAATCAACTAATGATCGGGGAGGGGGGGGCTGGCTTCTAATCCATGAACAGACAGAATTGGGTAGGGGTACGCGAGCATACCCATTTAGGTGGACTATCAAAGCACTATTCTTTCATCGAGACGGTAGGGCTCATGACGTTTTCATAATAACGTTCCGATTCAACGGTTGGTGTTGCCGGTCAACCCAATCTGATGGAAGGAGGAGAAAGAGATCCCGATCCTAATGGCAATCGGATCCAAGAACAGATGGTTTGGAAGGAGGAGAAGCTTGATCGAATTCCTCCAGCGCTACTCTAACTGCCTGAACCGACGTGTCTTTCTTCTTCTCTAGTCTAGGGTTATAGCTTGCCTTTCGTTTTGTCCCCAGATTCCTTCCAGCCTTACTCAAATAGGGGGTGAGTCGCTTCTCGTCCTTAGATGGATAAAGTTATGAACAGAGTTCGTGTTTTGGGACTCAATCCATCCATAGAAAGATTTTCAGCTGCTATACCTGGTCCAGCCGCTACACGTATAACAGCCAATACACGGTTCCCGTCCTTGATAACGAATCTCTCCTCTCCTTGCAAGAGACTTTTATTCCACTCTCGTCCTGGCATCATATTGATTCCTGAAATCAAAGGTAACTTCTCATATCTGCAATGACTTTGACTTGTGATCCTTCCTTCCTTTCTTTCATACCTAACATTGTTGACCACTGCCATTTGAACATGAGATTTGAACGTTGGTATCATGTCAGTCTTTTTTTTGACTTTTCGGAGGCCCCTTATTAACGCGGGGCCGAGTATACCAATGAAAAAGTGACCTCTCTCACTCTTCTTCACAAATCGCTGTAATGAAAGAACTTTCCATTTTTTGTTTTTAGGTTGAACACCAAAACCAAGTTAGATTTGCGTTGGTTTTTCCAACGAAACTAAGCACTTTTTTGTCTTTATCATTCGGAAGGGCTCCGTATAGTTCTATTTTGGGGTGTAACGTTGTGGTTGTTCCCTCGCCCTGGGTAAGTTGGGCCGAGAAAAACAAGTTCCAGAGGCATCTTCCATTCATATCGATTTGGGTTTTTCCGCACCATATTTTGATCTGCCTCTTCTTCGATCCGGAATTCCCAGCAAATCCTTGACTCCTCGAATACAATGGGATTTCACACCTGGCGAATCTTTCACTCTACCTCCTCTTATTAAGACCATAGAATGCTCCTGCGAATTATGACCTTCGCCTGGAATGTGAGCAAATATATCATGTCGATTGCTCAACCGTACTTTGGCTATCTTACGTAGAGCTGAATTAGGTTTTTTCGGTGTTCTCGTTGAAACACGCGGGCGTACTCCTTGCTTCTGGGGACATTGATCCGAAGCTCGAGTACGGTCCGTGCGCCGTTTTTCTTCTCTACCATGACGAATCAATTGATTTAATGTAGGCATCGCTCTTTCCTTTGTCCTTTCCCCCGATTTTTGCCCTATCACTAGTGGTTATTCCCGATCCGAAGCACCCCTTTTCCATTCATAGAGAGATCCAATCGTCAAAATCAATAAAAAGGCCATCATGGACCAAGATCCAAACGGATCAATCTTGTTGGGAGGTACTGCCCAAGGAAAGGAAAAGGTTACTTCCGGATCAGGGATAATAAATAAAATTGAAACAAGATAAAATCGTATATCAAAACGACTTCTGGCATCACCGGAAGGATCGAAACCACATTCGTAGGCCGACAATTTTTCTGGATAGGTCGAACTATTGGAAGCAAATGGAAAAGGAACACCGAGTGGGATCAAAGAAACTAGCGGACTGATCACTAAATAGATACAAATAGGTGCAAATTCTGACATCTCGAGTTGAGAATTCTCGTCACGCTTTTTCATTCACTATTTTCTGTTATAGATTCCTCGTCGATTCTTCCCCTCCTTCCTTTTCTCTTGGGCATTTCACTTGGAATGCAAAGCATTCTTTTCGATCTTGTACTAATAAGGTAAACTGAACACCACTCGATGAAAAACAAGAAAACTACAACAAAAAACCCACAGTCCTATCAGTGCAACGGACGCTTTCTCTTAGTTATAGTTCTATAACTATATAAAGAAATATAACAAGCGTACGATATTTATAAACATTTCAACCAAACTCTTTGTTTTCGAAGGCCGAAGGAAAATGCATTCTTGAGTCAACAAGCTTACCTTACCAACTATTATAGAAAGGTTTGGAACCTTCTTTTTCAGAGCGAGACTCCCCAGGAAAGGTTTTTTTTAATAGTTCCAAGTCAGCTCGACCAACCCTTGCTTGACCTTTGCATGTTCCTCACAAAAGTCTATTTCTCATGGTTTTCCCATTCTAACTTCCGAAACTTTAGCTTTTCGCTCTCAAACCAACGCTGTAAAGCCACTCTGTATTCTTTAACCTGTTGTCGCTCTACCTTTTTTCCATAAGCCGGGTGAAAATGATTTCATTCTGCCTGATGAGATTTTTTAAAAGGACTTGAGGATGGTTTGAGGGGTTATTCCCCCCAAAAAGAATGGGATTTCTCTTTAGCGGAAGTCTTGTTAGCCGCCAGGATGCCCCTCGCTTTATTAAAGATTTTTCCGATCGCTTCTTCAGTGCTTCAGCATTGTTGCTTTAGGAAGTTTGCTGTTAGGTTTTCCGCTGCAAAATCAAGTGCCATTTTAGGCATCCTAAAGAGGAGAAGACTCGCTGAGGGAGGTTTTACCAGACCAAGGAAGGAAGCAAGCCCTCCTTCAGAGCCTCGTCTTCCCAGGTCAGCTATAGTGACTAATGCCCTCGGTCACTAGTAGGTTGTATGTATTGCACTTAGTTCTCTCTTTACCATCTTAGACTCCGAGTTCTTCTAACTGATGACAAGTATATCTAACCTGTTTCTAACCGAAGTGGAACGCAGGGCTTCTGTTAGGATGCAGAGTCCACGAGCTAAAAAGGAAGCAGCTGTTGTAGGCGCTGGAGCTGGTATAAGAAGGAACCGTAAACTGGATCTCTAACTATCTGATGTTTTTCATCTGCGCCGGAAAGCCTGAAAGCGGAGCTATGTCAATGCAACATCGATGTAGGGGGCTCTTTCTATGTTTCCTTGCTATTGAATTACAGAAGAATTTCCGTCAAGAATCTTCCGCTCCCTTCGCTTCCGTTTCTAAGGTAAGGACGAGCACCCCTGCCGAGCAACTCCAACTCATGGAGACGACTCCGCCTGACATCATCATCCAAAAGCTCGCTCTAATCAATAAGCGGGGATTGGTACGAAATCTATGACGATCCCATCTTACGGGATCTAGCCGTACATTCCTATGAAAGCTTGAAAAAGCTCTACGGCGATCTCATGGTCCTTCGAGATATGCGGACGACGCTAGGAGAGCGCTTTCTTTCTTATTTACACAGACAGGGTCAACCAGCTGAATACGAGCTCGAAGAGCTTCTAGAGAGGTATCTTCTGCTTGACTGGTTGGCTTCTTGCCTCTGCTTTCACCGGCCGATAGTGCCCAAGCAACTCCTTCTTTATGGGGTGCCAAAAGCCCAAAGAAGACTCCTCTTCTATCTGCTATCTCCCGTACTCAGGATCCTATTTATCACCAGCTCCCGAGTGGAAGAGGCTCTTAATGAGAGAAATCGGCACTTCGATCTCTGCGCCCTGGAGGAATACCCAGACCAATCCTTTACCTTCTTTGAAAGCAGTCCCCGGATCCTTTTTCATAAAAAAGGAAATCCACCTCTCGTAGTGGTTGCCGCTTCCCTGGAAGCTAGCGCTGACGGCATAGATCCGAACCCCTTTAGATCCAGGTTAATCCGGCTGCGATTCTCCTCCCAAATACCGGATCTGGACGAGGGAAGACTCATTGCCACCTTGTGGGGCTGCGTCAGAAGGCGAGTCTTTTATTCCCCCTACGCCTTCTTTAGTACGACACCCAATGATCTTTGCCTTGACTATCGGGATTCCGAAGTATACTTCATTCCAAATGACCTAGATCCAGAAAAACGAAGCTTTCACAAAATGTGCATGGATCGATACATGGGCTTCGCCCTGAGCGCTGGAGAAACTCCTGTTACTGGTTACAAGTCCTTAAAAGGGATTTTGTACACAAAGCAAGGGCAGTGCCTGGAGTACAAGGCTGTTCGCTTAGAAAAAGTGATCGGAGATATCAATTTCTATCGATCTGCAATCTTATTGAACATGCGCAGAGAGTGGCAAAGCTACTGCTTCAAAGCTTTCGACGAAAAGGAGCTACCCTCTCTGTCCATACTCGACTTCGCTGCAATTCCATTGAAAAAGCCTCGTCGTTCCCTAAAGGACTGTTCCCTTTCAGTGGGACTGGGGCCATCGCGCAGCTCCGAAATACAGGTCTGATTAGAAAATGAGTGGAGCAACAATTCGTATTAAAAAAAGGGCGAAACCCAAAGCAGAAGGAAGGGCTCTTTCTTGTTGTCGGGGAGGGCTAGGAGCATAGGAATCGATCACACTTTTGATGTCCCGTTTGACCGATCCAATAACCGCCGCATCGCTATCCCTATCCTTCCCAGCGCTTTCCCCAGAAGCCGTACAAACCACCCTTTGTTGTTGGTGAGAGAGAGCCTACTAGACTAGACTGATCGCCTTCCTCTCGGCAGTGCCCGAACAACTACCTGACCTCCTAGCCCTACGTTGCCCGCTTGGAGCGGGGGGTTCCACATTCTATGGACCCTGTCTCGAACGGAGCAGACTTTAGGTTTTTTGCCACATCGTTCATAAAAAGGTCGGGACATTCAATGAGATATTGAGAAAGGGGGGTCTATAGACCTGAGGTTTAGGGAATGCTATCATTGACGAGACGGTTCTGATTGCTGAACACGGAGGTTGCGGGTTTTCGGGTTGAATAAGTCGTAAAAGAAGCAAATAGGTCTCACAGGTTCCATTGAAAAGAAATGGTTTCTTAAAGGGGTCAAGTCGTGAAAGATCATAGTGGTCAAATGCAAATGAATCCTTTCGGTTCGCCTAAGACGAAAATGGGGATGCTTCAACGGGAATGAAAGTTGTTGGATGACGAAAGAGGTCTGCAAAAGGCGAGTGTGCCGTGTTTCTTCATTCGCTATGTGCAGGGCGTATCACTCCCTTTACTCCAATAGGGCTATGGGGCTATTTCATTTGATCCAAGGGGTCCTATCGTAGCTGATCCACGTTGCATTCTCGTCTGGAGCTGTTCTTTTGCACTCAAGCCCCGGACGGCGGTAAAGCCCCTCCTGTTTCCGTTTGACCGATACGTGAATAAGCGACATACGTCAATAAGTACTCAATTGATCTTTTTGAGGTACTATATGCTGGACTAAAGACCATCCTTCGAGGACGGAGGGTCGTCTAGACTCTCCGCGGTCTTCAAGACTTGAAAGATTTATAGCAAAGAAAATGCGCTAGAAAAACCAAAAAACTAAACTAAAGAGGAAAGACTTCCCCGAACTCCATTATCAAACAACCCCATTTTGGCCATGATTCATAAAGAGAGTTGACCCCTACCTCTCTACACTAGGCATGGCCCCGAACCACACTTCTTTTTCAGCTCTTTTTGTTTCAGAATACGATGATTTGGGGAGGGGGGGGTGTAACATTCCATTAGGAAGTGTAACCCTCCCCCGGTCAGGAAAGAATCAGAACTGGAGAATCGATAGATTCGGAAGTTACCCTGGAGAATGGAAACATTCGAAAGGTACCACCAACAGCAGAAAAGAAAACTAAAACGACTCAAAAATTCGAATAGAAAAATACCATTTCTAACTAAAAAAAATATTTGAAATGAAAAAATATGTAATTTCCATTTAAGTGTACGAGAAAATGTGCATGCTCAGATTGAGAAAGAGAAAGAGAAAAAGCAAAGTACCTCCCAAAGGAAAAAATGAGAGGCTAAGATCCAATCTATTTGCATGAAAGGGTACGAGAGAAAGCGAAAAGATAAGAGAATGGCCACAAATAAATAGATAAGAGGCAAAGCAACGAAATAGATGAAACGCGAAGCGCTACGTAGTGAAAGAAAAAGAGTTTACAAAAATATCAACAAACCAAACAAGTTAAAACTACAATTAAGAAAAAGAAGAATGATGTGTTTGACCCCAAGGAGAGGCCAGGCCGTCTGATTCTAGGCGCATACCGAGGAAGGGGGCTCGGCAGCCGGGGATTGAATCCCACCTACACTACAGCTACGAATGTGGAAAGGGCGTAGTGCAGCCAGCAAGCTGCATGCCTGGTCTCGAGGAGTGGGTTCATTCCCGTCAATACCGAGAGCCCTCGAGTCCGCTTTAGTTAGGAAGGCATGTAAGTTGGTTGATCATTGTTCGACTCATCAGTGTTAAGCATAACATGAAGTGGATATCAAATCAGCGATTGTTTGGGTTGCTGTGGGAACCCCGCCCTCCTCTTCCAACAAATGCTTGCCACTCAGCTGGGCCACTTTCCTTATTTCGACCAGGGGGCAAATCCTTATCCCTACTTTCAACAGGCTTCTTTCCTTCTTTTTAGCCTGTTCATTTTGGCCTCATCATTTCAGAGAAGAGGAAAGATCTTCTCCGTATAGGCGGCGGAGAGTTTCACTTTGTTTTTGTTTATATACGAAAAAGTGGCGCAGTGAAAACTCAAAACACAATCAATAGAATTTATACAAAAGAGAACATTGGCTTTTTAGGAATAAAAAAGTCACGGAGATTCAAAGGTTATTACTTCATTCTTCTTTTTCTTTCTCCCTAGTTTCCCTATGAAAAAGATCGATCTTTTCTTCCTAAGACAAACAAGCCAAGAAAGATGCGCCAAATCACACAACCATATAAGGAAGATATTATTGTCATGGATGCTCTCTCCTTGCTTTTGAATGCCATATTTGAGAATCTATTTTTGACTTATTCTCATGGCTTTCGCAAAGTAAAGTTTCTTGCTTCTTGCTTTAGTTTTCAATAAGGGGCGCGTTAGCGCTTTACTAATAAGATAGAAAGGGCTTTTTCCGCTGGATCCAGAACAAATAGGAGATCTATCAGTACGCCACCCGCTCCATATCTTTCGTAGTTTAGGAACTTGTCCATCCACGGGACACCTTTCGTAGTGAGGGAACTCCTCTCTTTTTAGGCTGACGAGCGGAGGCTCCCTTCACACTAAGAGAGGCGGCCCTTTGAATTTTCATCCCGGGAACTCCCCTAGATTATGGGTTCGGTTACCGACAGCTTCTTTCTATTGGTTAAGGGTCACGGAGCTCTACTGAACTACGTGGGAGGAACCGACTGAACGTTCAGGAGGTTCTACAAACATCTAATCTAATACCGACGGAACGGACTCTAAGGAACGGCTTTCTTTCTGCCGGAAGACGCTAGAGAGAAAAGTGGAGTTCTTTAGACTTTAGAGCTAGCCGGCAGTAAAGTAATAAACACTTTAGAGTTGGGTATAAACAAGGGATTGGTCTTTGGCTACTGAAGACTGCAGGTATCCTGTCCCCGCTTCAACACGACTTTGAAGGCTCCCCGGAGCTCGTCCTCTCGTCCTTTTCAAAGTCGAGTCGCGTAATCAGTACAGTTCTGTAAACAACTCACCTGCCTGGCTAGTTTCGACCCGGAACCCTCCTTCCTTTATTTGAAGGAAGCACGGATTCGCCGGTAGGTATCTACGGAGCCCCGGATACCGCTTCGCTAGGGTTAGGTAACTTTACTTTGCGTTTCGTCTCCTGAATTCCTAACGGAACTAAGTGACTTCGGCTCCTTTTCTATCTATCCTTAGAAGTAGGGCGAGCGAAGGGCGAAAACAAGTTGTAGGAGACGACGCTGAAACCCCGTTTCGTTGTCGAGCTCGACTATTAGTGACTTTGGACTTTTAGAACCGAAAAACGAAGGCATAAACCCAGCGTTCGGTAGCAGCGAGTGTAGTCTACGAAGCAAGCTTAAGGGTTCCGTATAACTACATTCGCCGTGTACTTTACTTCGCGAGCCCCTAACGTTGTCGTCTGTTTTTAGCTTGACGAGCTACTTTAGTTTCCGAAAAACGCATAAACCCCGGGATTTTCGTAAAAGAGGGACGAGTGACAAGGGACTTGAGTGACTCGCCCTAATCAATAAGCGGGAGAGGGGCGAAGAAAGTCGATCGGCTACTAGAAACGAGCAAGGGCCAGGGACGCACTCGACGAGCAGACGAGGGACGGGTGGTAGGAGCCGACAAATAGTAGTGCCGGTTCAATGAAGTCAAGTCTTTACGTCTATAGGGGCTCACTGACGATCCCGAACCTTCCAAAAGTGATAGGTATGTGTTGTTTCTTGGCATTCTCTTTCTTTATTATGCCAACCTAAAAAGAGATAGGGATACGGAGCTTGACTTGAAAACAAAGAACTGGCACTGCCCCCCTATCACAACAAGGCAGATAGGGCATTTTTTTCCTTCCTTAAGTCCAGGATACGAAAACGATTCCTACCCACTAAAAAGAGCGATTGAGAGTGGATTTCAGGTTCGATAGTGTCGAGAAGGTATTAGCCGCCGGTGACCGTACTTTCGTAAAAGCACCATTGGGCGGTGGTTCCTCTCCTTCCTCTTGAACCTCGAACAAAAAATAGATTTCGCCATCAGTTCGACTAAGAGTTCCGAATCGAAAAAGTAAACTGAACTTGACTTAAGACGAAGGAACCGAGTGCCGAAAAAACCGCTTTCTTAAGGCTTCAAACTACTAGTCATTAAGACTACTATGAAAGAAAAGTAAGGAAGTCCTTTTCTTGACTTGGCCTGCGTGCATTATACCTACCCCTTTTTAAAGAACTTTATTTCAATCTCAACAAAGAAATGAAAGCATAACTCTTTGCTTGTTGTCCTCTTATTCTTTTAGCCTGCCTTGTGGAGGTCTGTGTCTACGGCAGACCCGATCAGTCTCGTAATGAAGAGAAGTCTTTTCCGATCTTCCACTAAGAAAGGTATCGTCACGACAACTCAATTTGTCCGGTAAACTACTCGGGGCTCCCCATGGTTTAGTAAAAGGGAGGGGAGATTTTCTCTTCATCCGGGGGTTCATTTCATTCATTATGAACTAAAAAGTTTAAGACTGATTAGTGAGGTCTTAAAAACTTCATACAATGAATGATCGGCCATTCCATTTGTGCTTTCAGCAAGTAGGCGACGCGAATCTATGCTTTCTATGTTTCAATCGGATACCAATTGCTTGGATGCGTTTGAAAGCCTCAAGATGACTTGCAGAAACAATTTATTCTAGGTTTGTCTTGTGTCTCCGTAACAAATGGTCCATTTATTGATGGGCGAACGACGGGGATTGAACCCGCGCGTGGTGGATTCACAATCCACTGCCTTGATCCACTTGGCTACATCCGCCCCTACCCTCGCACAGGTTTAAGTCTTTATCTATGATCAGATCCTTTCTCCCCTATTACCGCTATCAAAGAGAAGCTTTTTCCTATACTATAGTTGCAAGTCTATTGTTGTGTTTTGGAATTAGGGGAAACAAAGCTTCAACAAGTAGAAGCTTCCTGGCAAAGCTTCAAACAAAGAGGTTGGGCTGTTCACTTCATTGATTTGACTTCACTTTACTTAAAAGAAAGGGGCCGGGCGGGCAGTGAAGGCTCATTTAGTAGACAGCGAGCGAGCAGACCTACTCCTATCAAAATGAAAAGCAGCAAGCTCCGCTTGAAGAAGCGAGCCTCTATCAGAGAAAGCCATTGCGCGCTAGCCTCTTGTATAGGGTTCCAAACCTGCGCACCCCTAAACTACAAGCTTTGTTTGAAGCTCCTACTTTATTTATGGGATATTTAAAGAAGCCCCTTTCTACAAACCTTTCCATAATATAAGGGAAGCTCGAAGAGCTTTCTTCGCATGCTTGAGCGCTTTAATAAAATACATATATCAAAAGGCTTTCCTTTAGTTCCTTTATGACTAAACTAATAGAATAGGGGTAGGGGGGCGCTAACGAGCAATCAAACTAAAGCGCTAACGCGCCTTTACTAAGATTATAATATAAATATAAGACCCTTCTTTCTCAAAGTCAACTTTCTCGTTTCTTGCTTTAGTTTTCAATAAGGGGCGCGTTAGCGCCCTTCCTTCAGCTGGCTCCGCCCTATATAGTCATCTCTTTTTTCAAATGGATATTTAGGGATCTCTCTTGTTCATAGATCTTGAAACCGGATCAATATCCATTTATCAATAGATCTATCTATCGATAGAAAGATATAGATCTCTATCTGGATCTATCTCCATATCTAAATATGGAAGAACCAACACTTAAAGGGCGTAACCAACGGAGGGTTCTCACCCTGTCCCCGACATTGTTCTCCGGCGATGTCTCCTGGGCGAAAGGGGCCACCATTCTCTTTCTTTCTTCAATCGTTCCGATCAGGACAAGTGGGTTGGTTCGTTTCCTCCTCCTATCTACGCAATTTTCTGTCTTCGTTCGTGATCATGTTGGGCGAAAGGTAGTTGTAGAGGAGCGGCTGTGAAACGGCGATTCTCCCTTTCCATTGAAGTAGGGAGGGCCTCCTTCCCCACCATTCCGGCCTATTATTGATAGGGATTTTACCGATGCGGAAGGTAGCTTGTTTACCAAGCCACCCACTGGAGAAGCTAGTCGCCAGAAAGAAGCGACGAGGAAGCGAAGCTGTCTACGAAGCTTTGCTCCCCCCCCTGTAGTCGTAGTACTCGGCTCGTCGCTACTTTGATTCAAAAGGTAACCGACGGTTCCCGACTTTCTCCGGTTTCCGCAACCGTAACCATTTGTCATTCCGATTACTTCATCCATAAACCTTTTTTTATTCTTTCAAAATACCGGTACGCTCTAAAAAAAAGTAAAGGATAAGCTTGCATTCTAGAAGCGATAGCTTCCCGCCTCCTTCATTCCTACTGCCTCCTTCGGTGAGAAGTTCCCTTCCCTTTTCTAAAATGCCTGATTGGTCTGCTCAGCAAACGTACAAAGTGGAGCTTGCCCGCTGTTTGGCTGACCCTCTTCTTCCCATTCGGGTTGGGTTGACCCAGAAGTACAGTAAGAAGGAATGGAACCACTGAAGAGTCGTCTGCAGTTCACACTTGGGCAAAGACGACTGACTTTGGAAGCGGAACACGAACCGATTTCCGCTATTCCGGGTTCTTTTTTTTCGTAGCGAAATCAAGGTTTATGATAAAGTCAGCGAACTTTCTATGGTGTTCTACCTTTGCGTAGTCTCGGTCCACAGTGGAAGGCTCCGCACCCGAGCCTCGTTAGACTCAGCGGAAATGTAAGGTGTAAGTGAAGAGAATAGAAGAGATGAAGTCCGTCCCTTAGCCTAGTCTATATCCACAGCTGACGCAACTCCGTACCGACGCCTTACTACTACTTAATTAATTAACGGCTAAGCGATTTCATAAGCGGAGCTTTCCTTAACCAGCTGACCTTACTTCGTAACCTCAGCCTCCCTTTCTTTTTAGTTCGACTAAGTGACTTCGTAACCGCAACGTACTTTCTTTCTTACTGTAGCATAGGCCTTCGCCACTTCAAACGGGCGCTTCGCCCCCCCTTTTTTTTTAATTAGAAAGAGCGGGGCCTTACTTATTCAGGGGGGATGAAAGCAAAATAAAGGGATCAGGGGGCTTTATGATCGGAGAAAGGGAAGGGGCGCGGTTGGTGTGTCACTGGGTCGGTGGGGGAGACGACCCGCCGAATTCACATCAGAAATCGCCAACATGAACACAAACTCAATCTTGAATTGCGTATAGAAACAAAACGAACCACTTCTATTCTCGGAGCTGAGGTATATGAAGAATGGCTTTTTGGTCCCTTTCGTCCAGTGGTTAGGACATCGTCTTTTCATGTCGAAGACACGGGTTCGATTCCCGTAAGGGATAGGTACTCATTCCCGGCCGCTTTCAGTCAGTGTTCATTGCTGAGTGATCGCTCGCTATCTGGCTGGAAAAGGTGGTCCGGAAGCTTCCTCTCTCCCAGCAAGCAAGACGAGATCACCACTTCTCTCAGTAATGGACTTCCTTGAATTCTTCCTTAGTCTTAGATGTCCTTTCATAGATTCTCGAACCTCCGACAAACAGAATCTTCATGCATGCGTTCTTTCTCTCCTCCCCTCAGCCATACATCTCTTTTTTTTGCCCTTTTTTGCCTTTGGCCGTTTTTGTTAGGCATTGAACCCCACCTTAGGTGCTGAGTAGTGCCCTCC
>Ga0153992_100149_pt1 | contig 18338 bp, 15 predicted proteins | sample TSNC076MetaG_FD_104683 | JGI IMG/M metagenome (GOLD analysis project Ga0153992, IMG submission 104683) | Attine ant fungus gardens microbial communities from North Carolina, USA - TSNC076 MetaG | ecosystem: Host-associated > Fungi > Mycelium > Unclassified | place: USA: North Carolina, Lumber... | reverse complement strand
TATGGCAGCGTAATCATTTGCATTGACTTCGGTTAGGGATTTGACGGCAACTTTCTTGGCCAGAACTTTCTCGTCAGTCTGGAATATTAACGATTGTTCATCCTTGGAGTTTGTAGCAGCCTGAGCTGTATAAGCATTTATCAGAATGTGGACAAGCTAGAACCTACGGTGATACTGTCAGTATCAACGGGGAACGTTTTCTTAGGTGACGCAAAATCGATATCGAAATTTGGAACCAGTGTGTAATATGGATGTGCAGCCTCAGAGAGCCAATAACCCTAAATTAATGCAATATAAATATAGCCATGGCGTTGAATGCTTGCACTCACGGTTTGGCGGCCACGAGATATTTCCTTGTTGGCAGATGTAAACACGAAAAAGGATGCGGGGTGCCATTGTTGTGGGGAGAGAGCTACTGAAAGGTAGTTGGTCAATATATATTTTTCGCTATTACAATTGGTCATCATGTGTGGACATAATCGGTCATCGATTACTGATTTTCCATAGGCAGTCTAGGTAAATCTGTGTTGCATAGATAGAATGCTCCGTGCCGATATGCCGAGCGCGAATTTTAAATTTGGGAGGTCTCCCTAGAAACAGTGATCTCATGGCGGGCAAGCAGCTGTCAACCAAGGTTTGATGTCAGCTCGGTCACTTTTTTTCAAATTTGTAACATGGTGCTCGATCATAGTCCGCGGTAAAGTACCTAGCACCCTACAATAACACAGCCCATACTACAAAGAGATTTTAACGAGAAACGCAGAAAATAAAATCAGAGAAGCGAGAGAGAAAAAGAAAAAGCAGGAATAAAGGAGCGGCACTCAATGATTCCGTGATAGCACCTCACGTTAGGTGATGTTACTTGACCAAGAAAAAGCTCCAGGGTTGTCTGTTAGGAAGCGTTTGATCACCATGCGACCACCATTTTGTAGATGAACCGACTGCAATCATTCAGAAGAAGATGCACGCTTCATGTGTTATCAGTTGATACTACATACAACCTACTCTAGCTGCAATGCTCCAAGTCATCTGCACTTGCACCAAGTGCCGCCTCTTTTCCTTTCTACATCTAATAACTGGACTATCTAACCAATGTCACAAGTGTGACACGTTAGTAGATGTTTCAGTTGACATCAAACCTTGATAAGTTGACAGCTGTTTGTCTGATCTGGCAAGAGATCTAGACCCCTTGCCAGACCCTAGATATTCTCTAGCCTTTTATGGATAGTTGGATCAAAGCTACATACTATATCCAGAATTTCTTCTGTATCATAAACTACATATGATGAAGCTATTTCCCAAGATAATGCAGGTCAAAGACAGTGGGGGTCTAAATCATTGAATTTGTCTTATCAAACAAGAGAAGCTTTGGGTGAAGTAGTATTTCTGTTATGAAGATAGTGATAATAAACTAGTTTCTAGTCTCTAGTAACCAAGTTATATTCAGGGTTTTAGATCTCCAGATACATATCTAGTCTCTAGTAATGTTAGGAATATGAGAAGTGTTATATACTGAAAATTGATATGATTTTATTTTTATTTTTATTTATAATTAATTTTGCTCCTGAACTTTTATTTTGTCTATTTCTATAGAATAACAATTGTTATAACCTCTTGATCTTACTCAGGTTACAAACTCTACAGATGTTATCTTAGAGAATAAAAAACCTTTTCTTGAGATAGAAAGTATTGGACAGGACTGATTAATAGTAACATTGTTTCTTTCTTTTCTTTCTCTTACTTGTATGACAAATATAAAACACTTACTCACTCTAGTATAAGTACCAGTACTATACTTAGGCTCACTCAGTTATCTACTACATTGATGATGTCTGAGGTGAGCTATAGTTCTCTGTTATTGATATCAGCTCTGTAAGAGGACTGTCATGACTTGGCAAAATAGCTAAGTCATTATTTTATTTTATTTTATTTTTTTATTTGGACTTACTACACAAGGAAGGAGTGTAGGAAAGTATTACATAACATGTTACATGTCACAGGTCAGGGTAATGTCATATGAATAGAGTCATATGATGAGTGTGGGAAAGTAGTATACAGACCATGTAGTAAGTGTATAAGTAGTATATAAAATTTGAATGAGAACTCTATCAAGTTCTCCTTGTTAACTTAGACTAAAAGTGGAACTAAGTCATCTTGGCTACATTCTTACACTAGAACTCAATTCCACATCCAGAGCACTATCTACCTTGGACCTTGCTCATCTTAACTCTTATAATCTTTTCAATCTTCAACCAGTGATCATCATAATCACTAGTCACCTCTATATATAGCCAGGCCTTTGGCTTAAGAGGACTTTGCAGTCAGTTAGGAACTGCAGGTGGAAGTATGGTACCAAGCTTAGTGTCATGACACAGTTAAAATGGCTAAGTTATTATTTATTTTCTTTTTCTTTTTCTTTTTTTTTAATTAGGAAACTGGAGAATGACTAAAAGAGATATGCAGGAGTCCATAAATAGAAGTAAACACAGGATATGTATAAGTAGTATACTATAATCAAATGAGAACTCTATTGAGTTCTCCTTGTCAACTTGGACTAGGAGTAGTTTTAAGATACCTTAGTCTAAGTTCTTACACTAGAACTCAATTCCATATCTAGAGCACCGTCTGCCTTGGACCTTGCTTATTCTTACTCTCATAACCATCTCAACCCTTGACCAGTGGTCACTACGATCACTAGTCACCTCTATACATAGCCAGGCCTTTGGCTTAAGAGGACTTGTCAATCAGTTAGGGATTGATGGTAGAAGTGCAGTACTGTTATGAGAGCCCCAAACAGGAAAAGGTTTCCCATGCATTTGAACACTTAATCCAAAACCTCAAAGCATACAATGGAGTAAGGATATAAATAGGGTAGGGACTTAGTAAGTCAAATCATATGACAAGGTCAGATGATCATAGAACATTCTGGAAAGAATATGTAATTGTAGAACTCTAGGGTACAACCACTGTAGTAGTAGTATAAGTAGGGCTGCAATCCAATAAAGAACTCCATTGAGTTCTTCTTGAACATCCACCTAGAGTGATTGCTAAGGACATTCACTGTCCATTAATAACAAGTACCAAGCTCAGGTATTGTGTCTAAGACCTGACCTCACAATTAAGCAGTGTTCAGTAGTTTACTTGTATTTCTTTCTCTCTATAAACCTTGTGCTAAAGTACCATTGTAGGCTGTATATGCAGAGGAGTAATGCTATATCTTTAGAAAGGTGTTTAGATTAGAAATCCTCTCCTTGGGGTTATAGTATAACCATAGTATTAGGGCAATAGCAAGTAGGGCAGTAGATGTCTAGCTGGATGAAGATCTTGCACCCCAGTAGATATAACATTAGTAAAATCACTCCTATTTTGACTTTTCTGGAGATGTAGTACCATGTCTCTGGAACAATACAACTTTCTTATGGACAGTATGCTTAACCAATGGCATGCCCTGGCCAAACTAAGGGCAGAAATAGAGAGAAGGGAAGGAAGGATATATTGGAGGTGTAGAAGGTTTGGGGACCTGGCCTATAACTGTAGGAATATAAAAAAAGCAAAAGGGAAACCAGTTCCCCAGAATAGATTTGAGGTGATAGTAAGTAGAGTGATGCAATGTGGAGTAAGGGAGAAAGCAAAAGTAAGGAGGCAGGAGACAGTTGAGGAAGAGGTACAATGTTTTAGATGTCGGGGAATAGGACACTACAAGTGGAAGTGTCTAAATATTAAGGTGGAGAAGGAAAGGAGAAGTGAGGAAGCGGTGCGTATGGCCAGGCTACAAAAGGCATAGTAGGGAGGGAAGCCAGTACATCCCGATTGGGAAAAGGCACAGAAATACTGTGGAGTGGAGAATGTACCAGGGGATGCACAGCTGTTGGAGTTAGGATGGATGACAGAAGAAGTCGTAGTAACCTATATAGAATGTAGATAGTGTGGAAAGAAAGAAAAAACAACAGAGGACAAAAAGTCCTCAGAGGAAGAAAGTTAGAGGAAGCCGAGTGGTGTGGGTGCTCAAAGCAAAAGAAAAGGGAAGGAGTAGCAGCACACTCCAGAGAGAGAAAGGTGCAGTAGAACGGTATATGGACAGAAGTTCCAAAAGGCACAGTAAAAGAAAAAGATAAACAAAGAGATATCAGGAGAACATTCAAAATATTAAGGGAGGTATGGTTAAACATAGGGGTAGAGAAAGTGGACATGCATAAAGGCATAACGGTAAAAGCACTCTTGAATAGTGGTGTGACAGGAATGTTTATGGACAAGAAAATAGTAGTAAAACATGGGTTTAGACTACAGAAGCTAGAAAGACCAGTGGTGGTCAGAAATGTAGATAGAACAAACAATAGTGGAGAGGCTATTATACACCAAGTGTATTATAAGAGCCCCAAAATGGGAATAGTTTCCTGTACAGTTGAACACTCAATCTAAAACCTCAAATCATACAATGGGGTCAAGATATAAACAGCATAGAAGCTTAGGTAATCAGATCACGTGACAAGTGTCATGACACAGCCAAAACGGCTAAGTTATTATTTATTTATTTATTTTTTCTTTTTTTTTAATTAGGAAATTGGTGGATGCGCAAGATGGAATGACCAAAGAGAGATGCATGGGAGTTTGTAAATAGAAGTAAACACAGAACATGTATAAGTAGTATAACACAATCAATGAGAACTCCATCAAGTTCTCCTTGTCAACTCAGACTAGGAGGGTGTCTAAGTCACCTCAGGCTAAGTCACTACAACAAGGTCAGGTGACCATAGAACATTCTGGAAGAACATGTGATTGTGAGCTAATAGTAGTACAGCCACTGTAAAGTAGTATAAGTAGTAGTCCAATCTAATAAAGAACCCTATTGAGTTCTTCTTGAACATCTACCTAGGGTGATTACTAAGGACATTCACTGTCTATCAGTAACAAAGTGGAAGTAAATGTGTACTACAAGAGTCATGTAGAAAGGATGAGAATGAACGTGTGTAATTTGGAAAAAACAAACGTAATATTGGGAATACTATGGTTACAAGCCCACAATCCAGAAATCAATTGGGAAACAGAGGAGGTCAAGATGACGAGATGCCCTCTATTATGTGAAAGAAACATAAAATTGGAAAAGAGGCAGGAAGCAAAGAAAGGAAAAAGGGTAGTTACACTAGAAAAAGAGAAGATAGTGAGATAGGCAATGGAGGACAAAGAGGACTGGGGAAAGGATGAGGAGGTTGAAGAGGATCATAAGAAGATTGAGGAAATGGTCCTAAAGAGATTCCTAAAATGGAGGAAGGTGTTTGGGAAGGTGGAGTCGGAAAGGATGCTAACAAGGAAAATCTAGGATCATGCCATAGATCTCAAAGAAACATTTAAACCACAAAAGGAAAGAATTTATCCTTTATCCAAAAATGAGAGAGAAAAAGTTCAGAACTTTGTAAACGATCAACTGAGAAAGGGGTACATTAGACCATCAAAATTCCCTCAGATGTTGCCAGTATTCTTTGTAGATAAGAAAGATGGGAGTAAAAGAATAGTAATGGACTACTACAACCTAAACAACCAAACAGTGAAGAATAACTATCCACTTTCATTAATCATGGACTTAATTGATAACATGGGGGGTAAACGAGTATTCACAAAAATAGATCTTTGGTGGGGGTTCAACAATGTAAGGATTAAAGAAGGAGATGAGTAGAAGGGAGCATTCATGATCTATATAGAGTCTTTCAAGCTGACAGTCATATTCTTTGGAATGATGAATCCATCAGCCATATTTCAAGCAATGATGAATAAAATTCTGGAAGACATGATTAATAAAGGAAAAGTAACAGCCTTTGTGGATAATGTGTTAATAGAAACAGAAATAGAAGAAGGGCATTGTAGTGACTTAGCCTGAGGTGACTTAATTACCCTCCTAGTCTGAGTTGACAAGGAGAACTTGATAGAGTTCCTATTCAATTGTGGTATACTACTTATATACCTCCCGTGTTTACTTCTATTTATAAACTCCTGTGTGTCTCCTTTTAGTTGTTTCACATGTCCGCAGATTTAAAAAGAAAAGAAAAAAAGAAAAAGAAAATAAATAATGACTTAGCCGTTTTGGCCATATCATGATAGGCATGATAAAATTGTGGAAGAAGTGCTGAAAAGGTTGGAAAAAAATAACTTGTATATCAAGCCAGAAAAATGCATGTGGAAGGTATGAGAAATTGGGTTCCTGGGAGTTGTTATAGGACCTGATGGGATTGAAATGGAGAAAGAAAAGGTGGATAGAGTACTAAGTTAGCTAGAGCCAAAGAATATGAAAGACATTAGGAAGTTTTTAGGTCTTGCCAACTACTATAGGAGGTTCATCAAAAACTTCACTCAAGTAGCAAGGCCAATGAATATACTGATGAGAAAAGATGTAAAGTAGCAGTGGAAAGAAGAGTAGCAGAAAGCGTTTGATGAGCTCAAAAGGATCTTTACAACTAAACTAGTACTGGTAGCCCTGGATCTAGACAAAGAATTCAGGGTAGAGGCAGATGCTTCAAACTATGCTACTGGAAGAGTATTATCAATAAAGGGTTCTGACAAGCTGTGGAGGCCAGTCACTTTTATTTCTAAATCTCTAAGTGATACAGAAAGAAACTATGAGATTTACAACAAAGAAATGTTAGTAGTAGTCAGATGTCTGGAAGCATGGAGACATTTCCTGGAAGGAGCAATAATGAAATTTGAGATTTGGACAGATCACAAAAATCTCGAATACTTCATGAAGACGCAAAAATTGAATAGGAGACAAGCCAGATGGGCACTGTACCTATTGAGGTTCAATTTTATGTTAAAGCATATTCTAGGGAGTAAGATAGGGAAGGTGAATAGCCTAAGCAGGAGGCCAGACTAGGAAGTAGGAGTAGAAAGGGACAATGAGAATGAGACATTGGTAAAACCTAAGTAGTTGGAAGTCAGAAGAGTAGAAAGGGTAGAAGTAATTGTGGAAGAAGTGAATTTGTTGGAGAAAGTGAGGAAGTCAAAAGTAAAAGACAATAAAGTAGTCAAAGCAGTGGAAGAAATGAAACAAGAAGGAGTAAAGATACTGAGAAACAAAGAATGGAGGGAAGTGAATAGCATAATATATAAGGAGAGAAAGGTATATATACCTAAAGACAATATATTAAGAGCAGAAATAATTAGGTTGCATCATAATATACCAGTGGGAGAACATAGAGGACAATAAAAGATGGTAGAGTTAGTTACCCAAAACTTCTGGTGGCCAGGAGTAACTAAGGAGGTAAAATGATATGTAGAAAAGTGTGATTCTTGTCAAAGAAACAAAAACCACACAGAACAGCTGGTAGGCAAATTAATGTCCAATTTGATACCTAAGAGGCCTTGGATGCATATATTAGCAGATTTTATCACCAAACTGCCAATAGTACAAGGATACGACTCAATCTTAGTGGTAGTAGACAGATTAACAAAAATGGTCTATTTCATCCCTACTACAGAGAAAACATTGGCAGGAGGGCTAACCAGGTTGTTTAAAGACAATGTGTGAAAGCTACATGGGTTATCCAAGAGTATCATCTCAGACAAAGGACTACAGTTTACAGCAGAAATAATGTAGAAGCTGAATAAGATGTTGGGAATTGAAAGTAAACTGTTGATGGCATTCCACCTTTAAACAGATAGACAAACAGAAAGGGTTAACCAAGAACTAGAGTAGTACTTAAGAATGTTTATTGACCATAGGTAGGAACAGTGGCCAGATTGGTTAGGAACAGCAGAATTTGCTTACAATAACAAAGTACACTCAAGTACCAAGGCGTTACTCTTTAAGGCAAATTACAGACAAGACTCTAGAATGGGATTTGAAATAAGAAGAAAAGGAAAATATGAGGGGGCAGAGAAATTTGTAATAAAAATGAAGGAGGTTCAGGAAGAAGCAAAAGTAGTACTAGAAAAAGTGCAAGAAGAAATGAAGAAATATACAGATAGGAAGAGGGCAGAAGTTGATGAGTATAAAGTAGGAGACTTAGTAATGTTAAGCACTAAGGATCTGAAATATCAGATGGTTGAGAAGAGGACAGAAAAGCTGACGGAGAGGTTTGTAGGCCCTTACAAAATAAAAAAGATCATATTATCAAACACAGTAGAATTAGAACTACCTAGTACAATAAAAATACATTTGGTAGTCAATGTCAGTAGAATACAAAGATATATAGGGCAAGTAGAAGGGCAAAAAAAAGGAGTAACCAGCTCCAGTTGTAATTGAGGGAGAAGAAGAGTGGAAAGTAGAGAGAATTCTGAATAAATAGCAGATACAAGGAAAGGATAAGTACTTGGTACAATAGAAGGGATTCATGGCAGAATCAGATACTTGGGAAGGAAGGGAAAACTTGGAAAATGCAAAAGAGGCAGTCAAAGAATACGAAAAAGAATACCAACAAGATATAGAAGACATAAGACAACAGAAGAGAGAGGAAAGAACATTTAGAAGAGAACTGCCAGGACAATTTACAGCAAAAAAGCTATTTGGGTGGTCAGACAAACAATATAACAAGGAATATTGGGGAAGACTGGAAAGAAATTGGAAATGATGGAAAGGAGGACAAATAAAAGGACAAAGAACTATGGAAACAGTAAGAGAGAAAGAAGAAGAAATTGAGCAGGAAAGTTCAGGGCTCAAGGAGTAGACAGAAGAAGATGATGATGAAATGAGGAACATTTACAACCCATACTATAAACTATAAAAATCCTCAGGACAAAGAATCTTGAGAGAGGGATAGTGTTATGACACAGTCAAAACAACTAAGTTATTATTTATTTTCTTTGTCTTTTAATTAGAAAACTGAGGAATGACTAAAAGAGATATGTGAAAGTTCATAAATAGAAGTAAACACAGGATATGTATAAGTAGTATACTATAATCAAATGAGAACTCTATCAAGTTCTCCTTGTCAACTCAAACTAAGAGTAGACCTAAGTTGTCACAGCCTAAGACCCTACAGATACCTATTGCCTTACTTACTACTGCTCTAATACTATGGTTATACTATCACCCCAAAAAAAGGATCTCTAACCTAAATGCCTTCTTAAGAATACAGCATTACTCCTCTGTGTATATAGTCCATAATAGGACTTCAGCACAAGGTTTATAAAGTGAAAAAGTATAGGTAGTCTACTGGCAATACCACTCAATTGACAGATCAGGTCTTAGACACAATATCTGAGCTTGGTACTATGCTTCCATCAATAGTCCCTAACTGACTATCAAATCCCCTTAAGTCTAGAGCCTAGCTATGTTATGGTAGTTCTGAGTTGTGTTATCTAGGTACTGAGGAAGATAAAAGAGTAAGCTAGCAAGGCTTTATGATAAGCAATGCCAATGAGGGAATTGAGTTCTAGTATAAGAACTTGGACTGTAATGCCTTAGTACTACTTCTAGTCTGAGTTAACAAGGAGAACTTAATAGAGTCCTTATTCAATTGCTGTATACTACTTATATACCTTCTATATTTACTTTTATTTATAAAGTCTTGCATATCTCTTTTAAGTCATTCCCTCTCATGTATTTATTGATTTTCTAATTAAATAAAAATAAAAATAAAAATAAATAATAACTTAGCCATTTGGCTGAGTTATGACATAGTAGTTACAGAATACCAGTTCTAACATCTTCTAATGACTGGGGTGTCCAGCAATTTTGGTGTTGTAATATAGGGTGATGATCTTTCTATATAGGTTTAGAGTCTAAGAAACATAAATCTTTTCTCAAAAGCAGAACAGTCTGTCAATGTTTGACCATTCCAAAGAGTGCATTATCTTGCTGGAGAATATAAGGGGACAATGGTTACCTTAGGATAAGGCTTAGCTAAGTGTCTAATTCATAATCTATCTAGTGGATCTTATCTTATAATATATATCTATTTACTCCCTTACTTCTCTGTCTACATACCATCAACTATTCTAGTTACCCTAATTAGGAAGTGCTATTATTAGACTGTAGCTCACATGACTATGCATAGACTATCTCTTATAGTATATATAGAAGCCTGTATTAGTAGATCTACCTTTACTCAAATATTACTCTAGCTTCTGGGACCTTTATCTAGCTTTCCAGTATAACCTCCAGCTTCCTGTCTGATATTATCCTTATAGAGAAGTATTGGAGTTTGATGGCTATCTTAGCTACTGGCTCTTCCAGATCTCCAGTACAATTCCCTTTCTGGACCTCAGCTAAAATGCTATGTTCAGCCACAACTAGTTCCACTCCTTCAAGAGCTTAAATGGCCAAAACCTTGGAGTAGAGCAAGATGATATTCTTGTTGTCTAAAAATCTGTTACTGTAGTTGGGTCTCTGGAAGAGAGTGTCTGGCTTACCTATAGATTGTCCCAGATAGTGGTAGAAGGTGAAGTTAAAGTGGGCCAAATAGAGAGACTATCATATTTGCCTATAGTTTAGCTTTTTCGTAGTCATGAAATACTCCAAGTTTTTGTGGTCTGTCTAGATCTGTACCAGATGAATAGTGTCTTCTAGGAAATGTCTCTACTTCTCTAGGGCATATATAATAGCTAGCATCTCCTTGTTATGGATCTTGTAATTCCATTTCACTAGGAATAGAGGTTTGCTATAGAAAGCCATAGACCTCTACTTACTGTCCACTGTGGACTGCTGGGACAAAACCATACTGGTAGCAAAGTCTGAGCTGTTTATCTCAATTTGGAAGGTTCTACGTTCTATAGAGAGACCAGTACTAGAGCAGTTGTTATAGCTGTTTTAAGATCCTCAGAGATAGTTTGTTTGCTGTCTCCTCAGTCCTAAGCCTTGTTAGCTTGAGTAAGGACAAAAAGAGGCTATGGTTAAAAAGTCCTGTATGAACCACCTGTAGAGGTTAACAAACTCTAAAAAAACTTGAATATCAGCCTACAATTCCAGAATTAGCCACTCTTAAACTCCTATAATCTTGACCAGGTCTATAGAGATCTCATTCTTAGATACTACCAATCTTAAGTATTTGATCTGCTTCTTCTAGAACTCACACTTCTTGGGGTGTAGACATAGCTTATATTCTACTAGGATCTCTAACATCTATTGGATGGCCTTAGCGTACTCTTCTATGGTCCTAGTGAAGATAAAGATGTTGTCTAGGTAAACTACTATAATCTCTTCTACAATGAGATCTTAGAAGATATTGTTCATCATTGCTTGAAAGATAGCTAGACTGTTGGTCATTCTAAAGAATATTATTAGAGGCTTGAACAGTCTATAGTTAGTATAGAAGATAGCTTTATACTTGTCTCCAGGCTTAATTCATATATTATTGAAACCCCAATAGATGTCTAGCTTAGTGAAGTATTTAGCTCCACAAAGTTAAGCTATGAGTTCAAAGATCAAGGGTAAGGAATACTTGTTCTTTACCATTATGGAGTTCAAGGACTGATAGTCTTGTACCAACTGGAGAGAGCTATTCTTCTTTTTGATAAAGAATACTAGAGCTACTATAGATGACCTAGATGGGCAAATCCATCTAGTATGCAAGTTCTTCTCTAGAAATGTATCAAGTTTCTTTTGCTTGACTGGAAAGAGGAAGTAAACCCTAGTAGATTTGGGCTCAGAACCTGGGAGGAGCTCTATTGTATAATTCTAATGACAATGCTCCAGTACAATGTCAAAGTCATCTTTTGCAGCTATAGATTCAAAGCCTCTAGCATAAGAGAGCAAAGACATAGAAGCTACCTACACCTCTACACTCTATTGAGCTCCTTCTGCTAGCTATTGAGAAGTGATGGTAGAAGCTCATATTGTTTTTTTGGAGGGTTCAGAGAGTAGTCTAGTAATGAACAGTATAAGAGTGACTAAAGTAGAGCTTCCAGAAGAAACATCAGTATATAAATACACTCTGGAGTATGTTACAACTCATCTTCTAGAAGAATCCTTAGAGAATAGAATGAGGTTCCTGAAAGGATACTCTATACTATATATACAAGTTCCTCTAGCTATAGAATGTCCTAAGGATCAAGGTCAGGAATATAGGAGTAGGCAACTAATTAAATATTATGTAATTATTATTTAATTAGTGTAGGGTCACTCTGGTGGACTACCACTAGTATGTCAGGAGTATAACTTAGTATAGTCCTCTTACAAACAGCTGGTCTCTAGCTTTCTAATCTTGTCTATTGGTTCTATATAGGATCTTGAGTCCTTTCTTGTCATTGTCTAGAAGGGAGAGAGGTCTGGTCCAATAGTGTTGCATAGCTTGGACCTTTTATCTTCTTCTCAAGGTCTGCTCTCTCCAGAGAATGCAGTATCCTTTGTATTAGGGTAGGTATTATATTATGCAGACTTCTTTCTTTTTCCAATCAACTTCAGAATTGTGATCTTTGAGCTAGGTATAGCCTAGGATCAACTTTTGCTTCCCCAGGCTAGAAACAGCTAGGAGCATTCATTTTGAATGCTTTTGGTAGTAGAGGATAACATTTACTTCTGATATCTGTTTTGCTTTATTGGAAGAGCCATCAATGTTAAAGACCAGTATAGGGTGGTATAAGAGAAATACTCAGAGGCAGTCACTCAATAAGCTAGGAGAAGGTTCTGGAAGCTAGTGTAATATTTGAGTAAAGATAGATCTATTTATACAAGCTGTTATATATACTACAACAGGTAATCTGTGCATAGTTATATAGATACTAACCAATAATACTACAATGTCCTTATATAGTTAAATAGACATTACCATAACAATATAAGACAGAAGAAGCACAGGTGTAGTAACTTGGTCTAAAATGACTTAATTACACTTCAAGTCTGAGTTAACAAGAAAAACTCAATAGAGTTCCTATTTGATTCTGTACACTACTTATACAACTACTATATGGTCTGTGCACTATTCTCCCACACTCATCATGTGACATGACACTGTAACATCCTATCATATAACACTTTTCCACACTCCTTCCTTGTGTAGTAAGTCCAAATAAAAAGAAGATATAAATATAATATAAAATAAATATAAATAATAACTTAGCTGTTTTGCCAAGTTATAACACCACCCCTTTCTCAAGATTTCTTATTCTGAGGACTTTTACAACTTGTAGTAGGGATCATAGATGTTCTCTATCTCATTGTTATTTTCCTCTGTCTACTCCCTGGATCCCAAATTTTCTCACTTAATTTCTTCTTCTTTCTTCTTTATTGTTTTCATTGTTCTTTATTCTTTAGCTCTTTCTTCTTTCTATTGTCTCCAATTTCTTTCCAGTCTTTCCCAATATTTCTTATCATTGTTCAGTAGAAAGAGGATAGTAGTGTGGAAAGACTAGAATATACTATGAGTACATATTCTGGGTTCTGGAAAGTGATGCAATGAGTAGAGTCAGAGAGTAGAACATACTACTAGATAAAATAATATATGTTGCTTTTCAGTCCTATGGTTTTACAGCTGGTCTGGAGAGAATGCAATGACAATACAGAAGTAGAACAACTTTGGTCTTAGCTTGTGCACTGTGCCTTAATCTTCTGTTGTATGTGTAGTTATTTATTTTGGAGTAGTGGAATGTCATCCAAAAGAGGTAAATTCAGGAGTAAGGAGTTATATAGTAGAGAGTATTATAAGAGAAAGTAACTTTAAGACTTTAGGACTTTAATCTACAAACTAAATTACTATCATATATCTATCCTATATATATACTATAACTGGAGTAGGAGAGAGCCAGTCTGAAATATAATACTCCTAGTCTGAAATACAATACTCCTATAGGAGATAAATTATAATAATAGAATGAAAAAAATATACCAAATTTTCCAGTATATGACAATCATACTGTTTATCTGTTTATCCAAATAACTTCTTTACTGTAAATTGTCCTGGTAACTCTTCTCTTCTAAATGTTTTTTCTTCTTTCTTTTACCATCTTATATTTTTCATATCTTATTGGTATTCCTTCTTATATTCTTCAATTGTTTTTTTAGCATTCTCTAGATTTTCCCTTTCTTTCCAAGTATCTGATTCTGCTGTGAATCCCTTCTATTGTACCAAGTACTTGTCTTTTCCTCATATCCACCACTTATTTAGGATTTTCTCCACTTCCCACTCTTTCTTTTTCTCAATTATAACTGGAGCTGGTTGCTCCTTTCTCTGTCCCTCTACTTGTTCTGAGTATTTTTATATTCTACTAACATTAACTACTGAATGTAATTTTACTATACTAGATAGTTTTAATTCTACTGCATTCAACAATACAAGTTTCTTTATCTTGTAAGACTCTACAAACCTCTCTGTTAACTTTTCTGTCCTCCTTCCAACTATCTAATATTTCAGATTCTTAGTACTTAGCATCACTAAGTCTTCTACTTTATACTCATCAACTTCTGCTCTTTTTTTTATTTGTATACTTTTTTATTTCTTCTTATACTTTTCCTAGTGCTACTTTTGCCTTTTTCTGAATTTTCTTTATATTCATCACAAATTTCTTTGTTCTCTCATATTTTCCCTTTCTTCTTGTCTCAAATCCTATTCTGGGATCTTGTCCATAATTTGCCTTGAAAGGTGACATTTTAGTACTTGAGTGTGCTTTATTGTTGTAGATAAACTCTGCTGTTTCTAACCAATCTGGCCACTGTTCCTGCCTATGGTCAATAAACATTCTTAAGTACTGCTCTAGTTCCTGGTTAATCCTTTCTGTTTGTCTATCTGTTTGAGGGTAGAATACCATTGACAATTTACTTTTAATCTCCAACATCCTGTTCAACTTCTGTATTATTCCTGCCACAAACTGAGGTCCTTTGTCTGAAATTATACTTTCAGACAACCTATATAATTTCTACATATTGTCTCTAAACAACCTAGCTAGTCCTTCTGCTGATGTTTTTTCTATAATAGGAATAAAATATACCATTTTTGTTAATCTATCAACTACCACTAAAATTGAGTCATATCCTTGTGCTAGTGGTAGCTTAGTGATAAAATCTGCTGAAATATATGCCCAAGGTTTTTCTGGAATTAAATTTGGCATTAATTTTCCTACTGGCTGTTCAGTATAGTTTTGTCACAAACTTCATTTAGACCATAACTTTAGGAATACTTAACCGGTTTCAACAATCTAAATGGCTACTAAAAGCCCCTATAAAGACCTTTCAAACAGTACCAAAAATATCTCAAGACAATCAGTATTCACCAAGTTATCAGCAGATCAGTTGGCAATTACCAAGTTACCAGATACTAAATTGCTGATATCTCAGGAACTGCTTAATGTAATTGTTCACTTCAATGACTATTGTAAAGCTCTCTTTAATGCACTTCTTTTGGCCATAAATAGAACCCAAGGAAATAAGATCCTATAGAAATACAAGGTCCTCAATATTTGCACATAATAGTGATCTTTATCTATAGATTATCATCTGTTCTTGAATAGAACAAAGGACTGCTCTAAGATAGTTAGGTTATCTCTATTTCAAGAACAATAGCACTTCTATATGTAGAACAATAGATAGTGATCATGTAGTAGGCTGTTCTAGTGCACAGACCACCACAATTATGTATTTAAGAACTATATGTCTAAGAATAAATCTTAGACTTAACAATATCTTTTACTACTGTCTAAACTTCACTTTTTTGAGCCTTTTGATTATCAAATCATTAACTTACAAATCAGTAAGTGGCCATTTGTGATACTTTGATATTCTTGACCTTTCTCCTTAATTCTGGATATTCTCTCTCTTTTAGATATCCAAATGGTATTGCCTTTGAGAGAACTGTTCTGATATTTCTAATTATAGTCAAAAGTGATCACCAAGATCTGATAGTAACTCTAAGCCCTAATTTATTAAGTAAAACAGCTGCTAAGTTATAATGTTATTCTACTAGGGGAAATTAGTCTCTCTAAGGTTCTAGTTACCCTTGAGAGCACTTCTAGAGGAGAGTTCTAGATTGTGTCTGATATAGAATAGCTGGACAGGCCCTATGAGGTTAGTATAGTGGTAGTTACAGCCACTATTCTGCTACTCAAGTGGTATATATGAGTCCAAGGCTAGATGTCTAGTAGTTATATCAGAGAAGTCACATTCACTTCTTAAGCTAGGTTATAGTATAGTTCTTGTGACAAATATCATGTATTTTGCCTAAAAGAGCTGTCCAGCATGACACCACCACCAATTATTATTAATAAAGAAAAAAGTGGGAAATAAAAGAGATCTTAGACAGTTGCTAGCACTAGAGAAGATTCTAGTTCTTGATAAAATAGAAAGGATACAGCAGAGAGCATAACTCTTGTGTTATGAGAGCCCCAAACAGGAAAAGGTTTCCCATGCATTTGAACACTTAATCCAAAACCCCAAAGCATACAATGGAGTAAGGATATAAATAGGGTAGGGACTCAGTAAGTCAAATCATGTGACAAGGTCAGGTGATCATAGAACATTCTGGAAAGAATATGTAATTGTGGGACTCTAGGGTACAGCCACTGTAGTAGTAGTATAAGTAGGGCTGCAATCCAATAAAGAACTCTATTGAGTTCTTCTTGAATATCTACCTAGGGTGATTGCTAAGGACATTCACTGTCCATTGATAACATAAGAACTCAATACCATATCTGAGCACTGTTCACCTTGAACCCTGCTCAAAATCACTTAAAGGCGCAGTTGGCTTTATACCGGCCCTGCAAGTGATTTTCCCTACCACACTTACTCCACACCCTTCCTCGCTAGAGAGCACAGTGCTCTCAAGCCTCTTGGATAGCAGGCCCTAGCTGTAAAGGGAACTTCACTGTCAGTTAGGGACAGTGGGTAGATGGCCTGGACAAAGCTTGTGTTCCTGCCTGAGACCTGACCTCTATATCAAGTGGGCTCATAATTAGTTCTTCACTATCAGCTCCATGCTACCAATCCATTGTGATTGGTCTATGCAGGGGAACAACAGAAAACCTCTTAAAGGCCCGCCTAGCTTAGAGGTTCTCTTCTTAGGGATAGTATTGTTTTACCTTTCTTAGTTGGTAGTCAGCCATAAGTACAGACGAAGAAGACCACTCATCCTCCTATGAGGAAACATCAACATCAACATCACCATCACCATCACCAATGTCTCGCCAACAATAACAGCAACAAGGGGAACACCCTTCAGCACCTACCTCTCCCCCAAACCAGAGAGGAGCAACTCCTTGCCATGATCACAACCCTGCAGCAGCAGGTCAATACCATGCTCCTCCAACAGCAAGGGAGCAGAGTGGAGGTTGCAAGACCTCAAGTTTTTAGTGGAAGGATGGAAGAGGTGAGCGCGTTTGTTAACGCAGCTCACCTATACATTAGGATGAAGATGACAGAGGAAGCAGCAGCAACCCAGGTGGCCTGGGTATTGTCATATATGCAGGGGGGAATAGCAGAGGCATGGAAGGATAACCTGTTGGACGAGTTGGCTAAGAGAGAGTCAGAGATAGAATCAGTGGAGCAACTATTTGCAAAAATAAGAGACAACTTTGGGGAGACATCGGAGGAGGAGAGAAAGATAGAGCAACTAAGGACAATTGAGCAAGGAGGGAGAACCTGCGACAAATATGTACAGGAATTCAAAAAGATTGCCAGAGGAAGTAGCTATAGGGGAAGGCCCCTCATTGAAGAATTTAAAAGAGGACTAAATGGGGCCATCAGAAGGAAGCTAGCGGAAGCAGAGGAACTGCCAACCACCATTGGAGAGTGGCAAGAAAGGGCAGTGAGACTGGATAGAAACTAGAGACAGAGCAGAGCAGAAGAGATAGTATTAGTATTAGGGAGGAACATAGTGCATCCAGAGAAAAATGTGCAGCCTAGAGGGGGAGGATCATATGGGGGAAGAGGGGGGCAGATAACGTAGAGAACAGGAGGAGGGTACAGAGGAGGAGGAGGAGGAAATATGTCTAATAGAGGAAGAGCTCAAATAGGTCCAAGGAGAGACCCCAATGCAATGGATGTGGACAAAGGAAGGGGAGGAGACAGGACGTGCTATGTGTGTGGAAAGTGGGGCCATATGGCCAAAAACTGCTAGGAAAGACATAGGGGAAGAGTAGTAGAAACGCTGCAGAAGTTGGCAAAAGAAAATGGAGGATAGTGAGCTCTTAACTAGCCTCCAATAATGTATACAGTGTATTGTGCCCAGAAAAATTGGGCAATAAATTAAACTCTATCAATACAACTGAGAGAGTAAGAGACATACAACATACACTACGACCATTAAGGGAAGTCTGGTTGAAAGTAGGGTTAGAGAAGTTGGAAAGTCATGGAAGAATAGCAGTGAAGGCATTGTTAGATAGCGAAGCAACAGGTCTGTTCATGGACACGACCTTTGCAAAGGAAAAGGGGTTTAAAATGGAAAAGTTGAAAAAACCCCTCTTAGTTAGGAATGTGGATGGAACAG
>Ga0153992_100148_pt1 | contig 18446 bp, 10 predicted proteins | sample TSNC076MetaG_FD_104683 | JGI IMG/M metagenome (GOLD analysis project Ga0153992, IMG submission 104683) | Attine ant fungus gardens microbial communities from North Carolina, USA - TSNC076 MetaG | ecosystem: Host-associated > Fungi > Mycelium > Unclassified | place: USA: North Carolina, Lumber... | reverse complement strand
ATACTGATTGCTTTGAGACATTTTTGGTATTGTTTGAAAGGTCTTCTTAAGGGCTTTTGGTGGCCATTTAGATCATCAAAATTGGTCAAGTATTCCTGGAGTTATGGTCTGAATGAAGTTTGTAACACTAAGTCAACTCAACTTGAGTCACACAACAGAGAGCACCAGTGAGATGATAAAGCTCTTCCTGGATTTTGAAACAGTAGAGGCTTAACTGCCTAGTAACTGAGTTGTTGATTTTGACTCCTACTGAAGTTATAGCAAAAGCTGCATTATACTGTTGTATATTATTGTGAAATTCTTATGAGGAATAATCATCTCCAGTCAAGTAGTTGTAAAGGATTCCAGTGAGTGGTTGGAGAAAAGGTAGCTGGATCTGTCCTTATAAACAGTATATGTCAAATTTGGGATAATAAACCCATAAGGATCTAAGCTTCTCACAGTCAAAGTGAAGAGCATGACAGTGAGAGTAGATAACAGTCAGCATGCCCAAGTTGTTATACTATATATCAGTCTCCAAGAATGGCTGTCCAGCAGGTGGACAAGGTGCAGGATAAAGAATAGGAGGTGAGATGTCATCAGTAATAACAGCTTCTTGATCCTGATAACTTATAAGTATACTAAATCTTATAATACAAAAATTAACATACTATATTTTCATCATCATTGATTTGATTCAATTCATCATTTGTACTATTATTATCCTGTATATCTAGTAAGAATTTCTTGTTAATCAATTTAAAATCTGTTACTCACAACAATCTGAACTCTACCAAGGTTTTCCTCTATGACTTGGTCCACATTCCTATCACCATCTTCATTTGTTTGCTGTTCATCATAATCTAGACCATCACATCCTTCATTTCTCTATTCAACCATCATTTCATTGATCTGAGCTATTGGTTCTATTTGTACTTGATTTACTTGTTGTTGTTTATGTAAATCAGCTATTGCTTCATCTAGGTTTGCATATAAAGGAGTGCTATAACATTTTCCTTCTCTTCCTCTATTCCAAACAGGAGCAAGAGGGATATTTTGAAGCAAAGAATAATAAGAAAGATTGTTGGGATCAATATATGGAGGGAATAAATAATGTCTTTCTTTTTTTTCTCTATTCCAAACAGGAGCAGGAGGAACACTCTGAAGTAAAGGGTAAAGATGATAATGATGATAATTAGGATTATCTATATGATGTCTAGCCCTATCTTTAGCTCTTCTAGCTCAATATTCTTTTTCAACAGAATCCATCTCTCACAATTGTCTTATTGTCTCACTTACAACTACCTAAGAATAAAGATATACTATTACTCCTAAGAAGGAGATCCCTACTCTAAACAACTCTCTTAAAGAGTAGTTGTTATTCTCTTGTGTATAAGGATCACAATGGACCCCAAGCACTAGGTTACTAAAAGAAAGGCATACAGGTATACTACTACAACACTGCTCAAGAAAACAGTCTATCTAGGAGGGCAGACCTGAGCTTAGTCAAACCAACCATGTTCTACACCACAGCTGTAGAGTACTGTCCCCTTTACACCTAGAGCCCAGTATCCAGTCAAGGTATAGAGAGTAGAGAGGTAAGAGAGCAAAGAGGAAACAGCAGTAGAGAACAGGGGATAGTGATTGAAGACAGAGAATATGAGGGCAACCAGAGTGGAGTAACTCTAGGAGATTCCTCAGTATATGAATAAGTCCAGAATACATTACAACTTATTTCCAGAAGATTTCTTAGAGAATAGGATAAGACTTCTAGAAGGTAATCTATACTATATATACAAGTCCCCTTAGCTATGGAACATCCCAGTGGTTAGAGGCAGAAATGCAGGAGTTGTAGCAACTTAGCCTGAGGTGACTTAATCATACTCCAAGTCTGAGTTGATAAGGAGAACTTGATGGAGTTTCTATTGGATTCTATACACTACTTATACAACTACTACATGGTCTGTGTACTACTCTCCCATACTCATCATGTGACTCCATCATGTGACATGACACTGCAACATCCTGACATGTGACTGTGATGTGTGACATTTGTCATGTAATACTTTCCTGCACTCCTTCCTTGTATAGTAAGTCCAAATAAGAAGATAAAATAAAATAAAAGTAAAGTAAAGTAAATAATAACTTAGCCATTTTGCCAAGTCATGACAGAAGTGGGCAACTAATTGAGATAATTGGAATTTAATTAGCTATAGAGTCAGTCTGGTACACTACTATTAGTACATTAGGAGTGGACTTTGATACAGTTCTCTTATAGAAAACTCAATGAACTGGTACCATCACTGTCTATTTGTATATACTTGTCTTACTCCTACACATCCAATTTGGGTTAAATGGGAAAAAATGAAGGTACTGTAGCCTTTAGAACACTCTGTTGTATTATAGTTGTTACTTATTGTCTGTTTTAATTTTTTTCCTGATTTTTTTGAGTTTTTACTGAATTTATTTGAAGAGAATTTAAAGAGAATTTTAAAGAGAAAAGAAGAAATGGCTAATAAATTCTTGTAAAGTATTGGCTAAGCATTGGCTAAGCAGGCATCATTCCTATGTCCTTCTCACATACCTACTAGATGAGGTTTTCATCTGGATCTCTAGCCTAACTTGAACCCTCTACTAATTCTGAGTCTAATTAACATTGTGTTGTCTGCCAGGTATAGAGAAATTATAGCACCCCCTACCATGCTTACCGCACCCTGTCACAAACATGTCACAAACATGTCACTAATATATCACATTACAATAATATTATCAACAATTGATATTATCTCTTGCTCTACTATGTATTGCAGTTACTATATACTATATCAAGGGTTACTCTGAGGTTATTGAGATGTTTAGGGAGAGAATAGACATATATATTGACATGGAGATAAAAACAAAATGGATATGAGTGAGGGTAACAAGTTAGAGCAGTTGTTAAACATGGATAAGTCTATATATTTTTATATAAATCTTATCTAGATTACTTTCTTTTATACTTGAAAACATATCTAGTAAAATTGTAGTATAATAACTGGCTGTACTCTATTAGGAGACATGCTATGAAAATGTAGAGAAATCTAAATAAATATATAATTTTGACCTAAGACAATACAATAACAGAGCTTGAAGTTTCTATAACTCAAAAATCAATCTTTACTCAAGAATTCTAGTTGTATAATACTGTTATTAAAATTAATATTGTGCAAGAATATATGATATGATGTGACATTATGTGACAAAATGCAGTGCAGTACCACATGTAATAGGGGTGTAGTAGGGGTGCAGTAGGGGTATGGTAGGAAAGCAGTAGGAAAGTGATAGAGTATTAATAGAGTATTACTTTCATAAATTGATGACATATGTATAGTTCAAGAAATATGTTAGGAATCTCACTGATGTACTGAAATTACTATTTGTTTGTCTACATTACAAGTTCAGTCTTTGAGATATACTCAGAATTTGGAAATACCACTAGGACAGCTACACAAGTCCCAATAATGAGCCATTCTTTTTCATAAAAGAAAATCAAAAGTTGCAAGTAGAAAAAAATGTTGATAACCATAAAATAACAGCCCATCTGTTTATATGAGTCAAACAAGTGAATTTTGGTAGAAAGATAAAAGTAGAGCCCAACAAATGATACTACTATAGATCATGATTGATTTCTTTTGTAAAACAAAAAAAATATACTTATGGATGGAATAATGGAAGAAAAAGTGGCAAAAACCACTTCTTATCAGAATAACATTGGCTTTGGAAGGAAGTATATTTGGGAAGATATTATTATACACAGATAACATAAAGTTGCTAATTCCTCTACTTCTGAGGATGAGAAGTCAGCAAAATAGAAAATGAGCATAAAATTGAATAAAACTTGAGGGAAATTACTACTGATGTCAAGAACAGTAGAAATACTTCAAAAACACCACAAGCATGCCTTAAGAGTGCCCATGAGATGTCTGAATTAGAGAACAAGGCTGTAAAGCAGGAGGAGGGTAGATGACTTGTTAACTGCCTACAAAGGTAAGAAAATCAAAGAAATGACAAATAAATTGAAGCAAAATGTTACACATTTGGGATATGGCAGGTACACCTCCAGGTAATAACTTGCCTATTACTGGAGTGTCTAGCATAAGTAAAAAGAAGGGAGAGGATAGATAGTGTGTCTGTTATCTACCTATAAAGATAAGAAAGTGAGAAAATGGTATATATATATTAAATAAAATATAAAACACCTTGGGCATTACTGGTACACTTCCAAGAGATGTCTGGCACATCTCTAGAGTGTCCAGGATAAGTATCAAGGTAGAGGGATGTGAGATGGTATATTGTCTACTTGTAAAGACAAGTCAGTAAAATACTCAATATATTAAATTAAATTACTATACACCTTGGGTGTGACTGATACACTTATGAGAGATGTATGGCATATCTCTGGAGTGTCTAGGGTATGTATACAGGGTAGGGATGCAAGACAGCACATTGTTTTTCTGTAAAGGCAAGTAAGTCAGTAAAATACTCAATATATTAAGATAAATTACTATACACCTTGGGCATAACTGGTACACTTCTCAGAGATGTCTGGCACATCCCTGGAGTGTCCATTATAAGTTCAAAGAGGAGGGGCAACTATATGACCTGTTAGTTCACTATAAAAATAAGAAAATCAAAAAAATAACAAATAAATTGAAAAAAATGTTACACACCTTGTGCAAGCCTCACACACCTCCAGATGACAAATAACACATTTAGGGATATCCAGTATGTTTTTGAAGTGAATAGAGTACAGCTAAGGCATTGTGTCCTAATTAATAGCAAACAAGTATTAAAATCAATATAGTTTCCTTACTAGAACACTATATCACACATCACCTTCCTTACTGGGACACTGCATCACACATCACCTTCTTTAGTGGAATGCTGCATCATGCTTTGATCAAAAATAAATGTGTTAGGAGCCACTGACTAGGGTAGACAACTGAGGGAGACTGATATCTATACTACAAATGGTCAGTTAACTGGTTGAGAAGTTATAGAAAAATTAATAATAATAGATATAGTAGTGCAGCAATCTAACAGTATGTCAAAAAGTGAATTACCTTGTTGATATCAGCTTTGATTGCCATCAAAACCAATCTGTGAGTCACTACTGTCTTTATCTTTAACTTATTTTCAACTTCATTATAGCCCCAACTTCCTTCAATAAAATAACTTATGTCAAAAAAACTAAGACCAGGAGCCATACTAGAAGAAATAAAATAAGAGAGATAATTGAAATCCAGAAATTACAGACAAAAATGGAAAACAAGATATCTTTTACCAAAGACAAGGAAATATCAGTACTCTTCTGATATATATTGGACTTTTTATATAGATATCAGTGCTCTAATGCTTCTGGTGTCATCTATAGAAAGAGAACCCAAGTAGCAAGACATAGAAACTTGATAGTGAATATGTTGACTGTAGCCATGCATCATCCATGTAAGTATTTTCTTCTTAATCTTCTATAATATATTACTGAATATATCCATAGATGTGGTAGACCATGATGTCTCTACTCTTAGAAATGGCCAGAAAATCAGTAAAATACTCAAAAAGCCAAATCTAGGTTATATAAATCACCTATGTATTATTACAGACAACAAAGGCCATATCCTACTATGGTATCTTCCAGAAATCCTACCAAAGGAACATACTGTGAGTTTTTGATTATCTTTTGTCTTGATAATTTAATATTTGTCTTGTAGAAAATACTGACTGAAGCAACAAAGGATCTAGACTCCATTATTTCTGGTTCAGTTATTAGTAGAAAAAATTAGAGAAAAAATCCAGAGGCTTATAAAAGCTCTAGGTCTAGAGTTGTAAATAGTACTGAGACATTTTCACTAGGCTGGTTTTGTTTGGGCCATGAAGTATGATTTTAAATCCACATTAGATTTTTTTACTAATATAATTAATAGAAAGATCCTAAGGCCAAAATTATACCATCTTCCTCAATGTGTCAAAATATAGATAAAGAGGTTTAGAGCTGGCTTCAAAAAATTACTGGCCCTTTCAAGTTTATAGACAATATTTTTTCCATCTCTCACCCAACTCTTTATAATGCTGCTTATCAAGTTATGAGGAAACTGAAAGCAGACTCTATTACAGGACAATATACCTCTCTTTGGCCTACAGTTTACTCAGGGTTGTCTCCAATTACTAATAGAACCTCCAAAGAGCACAGGGACCATTTTGGGGCCACTTCCTGGTATGATCAAGTAGTGATATTTAGATCATATCATTCAGCCACTTTCAACTTGCCTGAACTTGGATGTTATGAGAGCCCCAAGAAGGAAATGGTCTCCCATGCATTTAAACACTTAATCCAAAATCTCAAGTCATACAATGAGGTCAAGGTATAAATAGCATGGGAACTTAGGTAACCAAATCACATGACAAGGTCAAGTGATCATAAGAACATTCTGGAAGAACATGTGATCATGGACTAGTAGTAGTGCAGCCACTGTAAAATGGTATAAGTAGTAGTCCAATCCAACAAAGAACTCCATCGAGTTCTTCTTGAACATCCACCTAGGGTGATCACTAAGAGCATTCACTGCCTATTGATAACACCTATATAGGTAGATCTATCTTTACTCAAATATCATACTAGCTTCCAGGATCTTCTTCTAGCTTACTGGGTAATCACCTCTGAGTGTTTCTCTTACACTATGGTCCTGTTAGTCAGGGTCAAGGGTCTCTGAGTTAAGCTAAGGGGAATTAAATATTACATGGTAATATTTAATTAGGCACAAGATCACTCTAGGCTATAAGTCTGGTGTTTCAGGGGCAGTATTGGTAGGGTCCTCTTACAACCTCTCCTTACCATGTATGATATTCTCAATGTTACTATGGTAAGTTTTTTTATTTTTATTTAATTTTTCGATATTTATTCACCAATATTGTGTATAGGCTACTTGTTGTCTCACCTTAGTTGCAACACAGGCAGAACACAGGCAAGAGATGTATATGAGACATATCTCTGCCATCTTTTCATATCAAGCTAAGTAGTTATTTTCTAATGTATTCTTGAACCTGATACTACTGAGTTTTCTAGATATCATTTTTATTAGGTAGTTTTTTTTTATTTTTCATTTTATCTTTAGTTGCCTTTGGAATCCATCAGAAGAGGCCTCTTTGACAGATATCAAATACAACTTTGTAGTGTAGATGGTATATGTATTTTTTTACAATAAACTTGATATTTTTTTCAAAATATGTATAAGAAAATAAGGAGAAACCCTGTTAGTTTGATCTGAAGTCACATGATCAGTGTATGACTTTGTATTTGGTAATGATATTTACTTTACTCAGTATTATCTACTTACTCTTCTACAATTTTTAACTATGCCTAAAATCACAAAAAAGACTAGTTCCAACAAATCAACACACTCCAATGTCTTCTATCTAGTAAGATCTCAAATCACATCGCAAGAGAGTACTCAAGAAACCCTTCTAATTTCCTCTTTACAAAACTTGGTAGATGTCTATATGTTGATTGAAGATGATATTGGCTCAGAGTCAGCTTTCAATGAAAGAAGTAATACTGTAAGTTCAAACTTAATAATACTGTTAATCTATACTCTAACCTCTGAAATATTAGTTTTGTAGTTGGTGTACTAAAGGAAGCAGCCTATATATTTGCAACTGTGGCCAAAATCTTTGTACAGAATACCTTGACCATATTCCCACCAATATTGAACTTGGTGATTTTACTTGTCCTTTTTGCTGGTTAGCAAATCCAGCAACTCAATATCAACTATATCATGTACAATTTTACACCTTTTATTTATTTTCTGCTAATAATTCAAAATAGCCTTTTTCTCTTCTCCAACAATCTTTTATGGTCTCAAATCCTAACCCTACAAGAGCACAACTTCCTCTTATCTTAATAGATAATCTTTGTATTCTGGTTTTCTAACTTTCTGAATTTGATCCAGTTTCATGTATATCTCATCTTGTTTATAGCTATATGTCACACCCTGCCCACCCATATGCTGTGACCTCTAGTGACTGATGGTCACAAGGCCTGGAACTCTCCAAGCTCTGATCCAGTTTCTGTCCTACTATACAGTTCTTATGCCCCTAAATAACTGATAATTCCTAGAGTAATCCTAGTTTTGTTCTCAACTAAGTCATCTATCTCCATTCCTGTTATCCTAGTCTTATTGCAATCCAGAATCACATTACAAGATCTATCTAAATTCCCTTATAACCCTAGACTTGACAGCCATATCAAGCTCTATTTTCCAGGAGGATCTTTAGGAAATAACATCAGCTTGATTGAAGTAGAGGTTAATATTAGTACTGAAGAGTTTAAAGCACAAATGAATAAACTTCCTCAACAACTTTCACAGTATGCTTTTTTAACTACTTTATAACAACTACTAAGTCTTTTTAGATTCAACTGATTTATTACTTTCATATATACTTATGCAACCCCAGAAGGAGAGTTTTGGACTCAGCTAGAACCAAATGTATGGCTGCTTTACCCTCAGAATGTAAGTATATAAATTTTATTTAATACAATTTTTTGACTTAACTTTTTTTTTTAGTTTTTCACCTATATCTTTCTATTCTCTATTATAGAACACTTGAAGAGAGATGACTGATCATCCTTTTTTTTATTTCTTGTGGTAGTCCTTTTAAACAAAAGAAATCACTACAACAAATATATAAATTTACAAAGTCATAAGTTTTTTTCAAAATAAAAGAAACTATACTCATTACTATTCAGTAGTCATTTTTGGCTAACAATGGCATTTGTTAACACAAACTTTCATCCAACTACATACCATTCATTTCTAATAAAATTTATTAGAAATATTTTTGTTCTTCAGAACCCTGCTATTTTTCCAAGCCTTCTTCTAGCTAATCCTGATCTTGGAGCTGGAATAGAGTCTATCATAATCATTCAGCATAAAAAACAGGATATTTGTTTTTTGAAATGGTCTAATCATCTATACAGACTACTTGGCAGCCTTCATACTTGTTCATGTGAATTTTGCCATGTTTTAGATGGATGGAAATTAGAAAAAGAAAAAAAAGAAAAAGGCTGTCATCTATAAGAGCAACTGGAGTGGAGTAGGCTCTAGGAGAATCCTTAGAGTTTAGGATAAGGTTCTTGGGGGTGTACTCTACAATATATATACTACTACAGTTGTACACCCCTAATCCTATGGTCCTATCCAGCAGGGTCAGAAGTCGCCAAGTTGAGCTAAGGCAATTAAATATTACTATATAATATTTAATTAGGTACAGAGTTGCTCTAGGAGGTTGGTCTAGTATTCCAGGGATAACATTGGTAGGGTTCCCTTATATTATCCTGGTATATTATTGAACATATTGATTGCTATATCAACTGACTATTGTAAAGAATTGCTACTGATTACTCAAGTTTGCAGTAATCCTACCTGTGGACAAAGAAAAATATTTTATCCTCCATCTCATACATTTATAGTCATCAATAATTATCTAAAGCAAGATTTGGCACTAGAGAAAAAAATAGAATTGTGGATTGAATACTATGCTAATGAAAATGGTTTGCTTTTAAATTTTTTATTATTTCAACTTCAATTTTCTTGATATATATATCAAATTAATTATAGTATTTATTAAACTAGATCCTTTCTCTTTCTCAAGTTCCATCTGGTAGAAAGTGGTGGTGGAACTTAAATTTCAACTACCACTTTAGGCAGTTTGGTATAATAAGGCACTTGTTTACCTTTTGAAACAACTTCTATTATCTCATCATGTTTCTGCTTTTCAAAACTCTTTTCAAGACTCTTCTCAAAGGTTACCTTCTGAGACTTTTTCTTTATGGATCTTGGTTTAGAAAATAAAGGTTAAGTAGTCATAATAATCTTTATTTGTTCTTTCTAATTAAAAATAAGCACAAAATACAAATATTTTAGAATTGATATACTTATCTCTAAATTGACTTCTAGTTGGATTTTTTGCTTCCATGAATTCTGTGTATCTGTGAAAGAACTTCTCTGATCTTTTACAGGATAGTTGACTGGTATTGTAGGAGTTGGATGCTTGTTAAAAGTAAGAGAGTATAAAGGAGAGTTAATAGATAGTGATGATGAAGAAGAAGTCATAAGATCTATAGTGTTTTCTTCTTTTTCCTTGGGAAAAGAGAGGGCTGGAGAAACATATATACAAGAGGGATGAACATAATCATTAGTCTTGGTAGATACTGAGTTGATTTTCCATGTTCAGCACTCTGGTTGTATTTTCTTTAAATCTCCCTGATATAAAATTTCAGGAATAAATAAAGGATCTCTGGTTAAGAATAAGATTCCCAGTTTTTCTTGACACTCCTTGATATATTGTTTATAAAAGCAGCTTTGAGCTCTTCTTTCTCTACAAAGTTTATAGATAACATTGTGTTGAAAATAACAAGGGAGAGATGCCAGAAAGATGTGTTAAAGGATGGGGGTTAGAAACTCGGACAGCTCTTCCATGGTTTTGCATTCTATCATATGTTGTTACTCCAGTAATACTTCTATTTTGATAGTGTGCTATAAAGTGATTTTGGGCTTCATTCACAAGTCCAAAACCTATAAGATTATAGATAAGTTTTGATTTCTTGATCTAGTCTGATCCTAAAGGCTCTAAATATTAAGGAATATTCCAGTCCAAAGGAGTTCCATCATCACCAACTGATAGCTCAACAACAAAGATAAGTAGTAGGTTTAACACCAAATAATTGATACCACTCAAAATTCTAGAGCATAGAAGAGAATTGTCATATTGTCTTCAGCAAGTTATATTGAAAAGCTTTGTTTCAGTTTTTATTCCAATCCAGTATTTAAACCAGTCTTCAAAATTGCCATTGAAATATAAATGGTCATCAGAAAAAGCAAGTATATCAGTGACAATGAAAGGCATTCTTGTCAGCTCTATATGCTTTTCTCTAGTTCTGGTATCACCAGTATAATATTGGATGTTGAGTATCATAAGAACAAAGAATGTAGACAAGACTGTTGAGCTGTCAATCTGTTTTTGCTTTGTTTTCTTAGCAATTTCTTTCTATAACCAGCCCTATAAAAAAACATCAATAATCTTTATTAATAAGAGAAAAATCACTCACAAATAATGACTGAAAGCCAAATTCATTCTCTAATTTAATAAGCACATAAACTGGACTGTAGAGTACTACATTCTTGAGAAAACCAAGCAGAGTCATGATCTTCCTATCACAAACTTCATTTGGACCATAACTCTAGGAATACTTGACCAATTTTGACAATCTAAATGGCCACCAAAAGCCCTTAAGAAGACCTTTCAAACAGTACCAAAAATGTCTCAAGGCAATTAGTACTCACTAATGTTATGAGACTCCCAAAAGGGAAAGAGATTCCTGTACATTTGAAAATCTAATCCAAAACTGTTATCGGTGAACAGTGAATGTCCTTAGCGATCACCCTAGGTGGATGTTCAAGAAGAACTCGATGGAGTTCTTTGTTGGATTGCAGCCCTACTTATACTACTACTACAGTGGCTGTACCCTAAAGTCCCATGATCACATGTTCTTTCCAGAATGTTCTATGATCACCTGACCTTGTCATGTGATTTTGACTCACTGAGTCCCCACCCTTTTTATATCCTTACTCCATTGTATGCTTTGAGGTTTTGGATTAAGTGTTCAAATGTAGGGAAATCTTTTTCCTGTTTGGGGCTCTCATAACAAAAACCTCAAGTCATACAATGGGATCAAGATATAAATAGCATGGGAACTTAGGAAATCAGGTCACGTGACAAGGTCAGGTGATCATAGAACATTCTGGAACAACATGTGATCATGGACTAATAGTAGTACAGCTACTGTAAAGTAGTATAAGTAGTAGTCCAATCCAATGAAGAACTCCATTGAGTTCTTCTTGAACATCTATCTAGGGTGATCACTAAGAACATTCACTGTCTATTGATAACAACCAAGTTATTAGCAGATCAGTTGGTAATCACCAAGTCACCAAATACTAAATTGTTAATATCTTGGGAACCACTTGATGTAATCATTTACTTCAACAACTATTATGAAGCTTTCTTCAATGCACTTCTTTCTGCCATAAATAGACCCTGAGGCAATAAGATCCCATGGAGATACAAGGTCTTCAATATTTGCATATGACATTGATCTTTACCCATAGATTATTATCTTTCCTTGAATAGAACAAAGAACTGCTCTAAGACAGTTAGGATATCTCTATTTCAAAAACAATAGCACTCCTATATGTAGAACAATAGGTAGTGATCATGTGGTAGGCTGTTCTGGTGCACAGACCACCACAATCATGTATTTAAGGATTGTATGTCTGAGGATAAACCTCAGACTTAACAATATCTTTTGCTACTGTCTAAACTTCACTTTTTTGAGCCTTTCAATTATTAAATCATCAACTCACAAATCAGTAAGTAGCCATTTGTGATACTTCCATAAAACAGTACTGAAAGTGTTCAAAGACTTTAAATAGAGCAGAGTTATCTTGAAGTATGTCTATTACTTCCTGGAACTCTAAAATTGATCTACAAACAGAAACATAAAGTAGCTGAAGAGATATGTCAAGCCAATACAAATTTTGCTCCTATGGATAACATAGTTCTCCAAATATGTTCTTCATAATTGAATATGCTTTATACTTCTTTTGTGGAGAGCCAGGGCCTCTAGAAATTAATTTCCATGTAGAGTCAGGACCATGACCATTATTAATGAATTTCTTTCTTGGAGTCTGGGATTTGAAAGATCTTGATTTACAACTAGGCTTAGTTGGAATAGAAAGTAATGTTGAAATATTTGATCTCTCTTGTTTTCATTAGTTTGTCTTGCCATAGTAAGCTGGAATACCCACTATAAGATATATTTCTCAGTCTTATTTTTATGAAAGAGAAAATAGAACTCTACTTTACTTGTTCTTGTAATTATCTTCAAAAGAAAGTACCCAACTATAGAAAGATTTTAGTTCTTTAAAAAATCTCTTATCATGACCAGCTGTACAATATAGCTGAAAATGCAGAGATTCTTGAGCATCAGTTGTAGCTAGCAATACCTCCTATAGCTCAGAATCCATAGACATATAAGTGGAAAAAATCATCTGAGCATGAGGTTTTCAAAGCTAGTACTCTATCCAGTTGGTAGTATCAGGGAACTTATCCAGGATCCATTGAACTATGCTTTGAAATTCATCCAATGACTTGATTTCCATGAGTTTTTGTACCTTGATGATAAACTTGTTCCTTCTAGAAACAGGAACTACACCACTGATCCTTGAATACCTTATGATCAACCTTCTGAAATGCTCTTTACATTCTCAAATCAATTTCCCTCCTGCATCTCTCAGCTCCTCTCTATTTCTAGGATCTCTATTTGATGAAAAGATTAGTAAATGCCTCAATAAAACCTTCTCTTTGAGCTTCACTAAAGTTTATTACCTAGATCATAAACTATTAGATAATTGATTGAAAAAAACAAAAAGAAGAACATACAATTGCAAATATAGTATTTTTGAGAACAATTCTCTTTTGCAAAGCTTGAGCAGCAATAGTTTGAAAGATTGTAATGAAATGAATTCTATAATATTCTATTGAGCCACCATCTATAAAAGACATTAAAATAGGCATCTATCTCTTAAGGACTGGTGAGAAGACTGAGATTATCATAAGAACCCAGCTTTTATCCTCTCAAAAACTATAAACTACGTTAGCAACTATTCCACATGCAATATCTTCTTTAAGTTCATTGTTGCCATAAAGAGCTTGAGATGTCATAAAGGGAGTTTGCAGGCAGATAATGTTCCCTAATCCAAGCTGTGACATTTTGATAAAGTAAGGATAATCTTCAGCAAATTGTTTAATAGATGAAAAAAGACTGTAGGAATTATGAGGAGTAAACTTTTTTCTAGTCTCACTTTTCTGATAAATAACATGACCTTGATTGTACAAGATATGAGAAAAATTCTTGACTGATTTCCTAGATCTAGTCAAAGTTGGAATGCCTAGTTGTAAACCAGAGGGACCAACATTAGAATGGTTGAGTACTATTTTATCAAACTGAGCCCCTTCATCAGGATTCAAATAAATGTTGACAGAAGGAGAAGTATGATTATAAAAACCATCTTGTACAAAGTATTTTCCACCTTTCCATGTATAAACCATTGTCCAAACTCCACAGGAAATATAAAGAAGAGGTCCTCCACATTAATATCCTTGCTGAATCTGAGTTTCTCATCCAGATTTTGTGGTCCTAGGCTGTATAAGAACTTTGCAGTTATAGCTTGAGTATTAGATGATCCCTAAATATTGTCATACAGATCTGAATCCTTCTTTCTAACAAGAAGTCTTTTCCTATCCATTCTTTTAGTTATGATCTCCCTTTACTTTATAAGCCCAATGAACAGATGGCCACTTTCCTTTGATAAGTTCAGCCTTAGTAAAATTCTGCTTAAAATGGCCATTAGAAAAATAAGAGTATGACTTTACTAATGTCATTGATAGTGGATTAGTTGATGGAACTGGAGTAGAAGGGGGAAGCTCAGGAATATGTTGTGCTGCTGGAATATTTTGGACTGAAGGTATTGAAAGAGACTGGGGAGGAAAAGAAAAGTATAGGTTGGCTGATGTTATAAGTGGTAGATTGGTAGGTAGAACTAGAGTAGAAAACTCAGGGACATAGTGGACTGCTGGTATAGAAAGCTGAGAAGGTTGAGTAGGAATGTTTTGAAATGAAGGTAATGGAAAGAACTGTAAAGGAAAGTAAAGGTATGTTTGAGTAGATGACATAAGTGGTAGTGGAACTGAAGTAAAATGGGCAAATCCAGGATTATGTTGGACTGGCAAGGCAAACTAGGAGAGCTGTAAAGGGATATTTGAAGCTGAAGGCAATAAGAAAGGCTGGGAAAATTGTTGTAGATTCAAAGGCTGGGAAAATTGTGTTGTAGATTGAAGTGCTTGAATCAAAGCTTGAATATCAGCTGGTTCTATGAAAAAGTATAAGGAAAAAATCAGCTAGAAAAAAGTATAATATACAAAGAGATGATTTTGTTTTATTTTGTACCAGTATTGAAGAATTTTCTTGAGATGAACTCAAGAAGTATTGTGTACAATGTTTGAGAAATTTCTAAAATGAGAAAACTTAGCAAACAGACCTTAGAATATTAGTTCTTATATGTACAAAAATTATTATTTATAAGTAAAGTAGAGCTGAAAACACAATATTTGAGTTGAAGTTCTAGGAATAATATAGACCTGCAAAATTTTATGAATTCAACATTGGTCTTTATATGGTTAGACCAGAACATAGTTAAAAATAAAACTTGAGAACTTTATTGAAGAGATAAATAGGTTATAAGATCACTCAAGATCACCAAACAGCCAAGGAGCCAAAAATCTAGTAGAATAACCCAGTAGAAATCAAGAAACCAGAAAGTGTGGTAAAGTTGCTAGTATAACAGTGATATATTTTCAGTGAGATGGTCAACTCACTTATGGAAATAATTTTCATTTGGATAGGTTCCAAGACTATCCAAGACTACTAGGAAGCCTAGGAACCAAAAATCTAGTAGAGTAACCTAGTGAAAGTCAAGAAACCAGAAAGTACAGTAAAGTTGCTGCAGTGGCTGTGATGAGTTTCTACTCAAATTATTAACTGTATTATAGAACTAAGTTATATAATTTATTTTTCACTAGCCTTTTGGTACTGTAGTGTAGTTAAATAATTACTGAGCTAGTGATTACAGCTTGTTAGCCAATAGACTTAGCCATTTTACAAGTTTAATTGACTAGTCAACCTGTTGGTTACTCAGGATTATCACTAATTACTATCACTAATCACTATTACTAAGTTAGTGTAGCAAGGTAACAGGTAACAGCCAAGTAGCAGCAATATACAGTCAAGTTGCAGTAATGTGCAGCAAAGTTATTATAAACATTGCCAAACAGTATGGTAAATTTGTGATCAAGCATGGTAACAAAAGTGGTAATATATGGTAGAGGGTGCTGTAAATTCTTTAGACCCTGGTGAAAAAGGAGTTGTTATGAGATAACTCCCAAGAAGGAAACTATTTCTTGTACATTTATCAACTTGATGGGAAACATCCAAGAATACAATGTAGGAAATATATAAATAGTATGGGAAGGATTATGTAAGACATAAATAGTTCTTAGTAAGGGTCATGTGATCATGGGAGACAGGTGCACAGACCATCCAATATTTGTATAAGTATCTAGTAGAATTTAATAGGGAACTCTATTGAGTTCTTTCTGAACAACTACCTTGGTTGAGCCTTAAGTCTTTATGGCTCTGCACTAACAGGAGTGGTTAGAAGTAAGAGCAATGCAAGTGACAGAAGTTGTAATTGAAGGAGTAGATTTACTAGAGAAAATCAGAAAATCAGAAGCAAAAGATAATAAAGTGATAAAAGTAGTAGAGAAAATGAAGCAAACAGGGGTGAAGATGTTAAGAGATGAAGAATGGAGAGAAGAGAATGGTCTAATATTAAGAGATGGAAAGGTATATGTACTACAAGATAAAAAGTTGAGGACAGAAGTAATCTAGCTACACTATGACACACTAGTAGAAGGATATAGAGGATAGTGATGTTATGAGTTGGCTCCAAAGAAGAAAAACATCTTCCATGCATTCATCAACTTGATGGAAAATCTCCAGAAATATAATGCAAGGAAGATATAAATAGCATGGGACAGTATTATATAAGAACTATATAGTTATCAGTAATAGTCTTGTGACCATGGAAAGTAGGCATACAGACTATAGAATATTTGTATAAGTAGTAGAAGAAATCCAATAGGAAACTCTATTGAGTTCTTCCCTTTCAATCATCACTGGTTGGGGTCAGAACTTCAGTCCTAAGTCTGTATCTTAATATTAGAACTTGATACCCTAGATAACCCCTCACCTTGAGGCCTTGCCAACACTTACTCTTATTATTGTTCTCACTAGTGAGCACAGTACTTACAAGCTTTTTGGAAGCTGGGTCCCAGGTGTAAAGAGGACTTTGTAGTCAGTTAGGGACTGCAGATGGAGAACTTGGACAATACTAGTGTCCTTGCTTTAATACCTGACCTTGTCTTCTGGTGCTGTTAAATACTCTTTTTTTGCTATCTGCTCTATGCTACAGGTGCATTGTTATCTGTCTATGCAGGGGAATGACTGTAAAACTCTTAAAGTCCCATCTAGAGTAGAGGTTCTTTTTCTAGAGATGATAGCTGTTTTACTCTTGGTAGCTAGAAGTAGACATCATAGCTACTCTATCCAACCAAGAGATCTATATATTCTTAGAGAAAGAGGAAGCATTATCATCATTACCATCACTATCACTACCACCATCCATGTTTCACCAACAACAACAGCAACCCGAGGAGTCACAAATTCCTACTCCACCCCTACTATCCCAAGAAGAACAACTTCTCAATTTGATTGCCAGCCTGCAACAGCAGGTAAATACTATGTTATGACAACAAGGAGAAAGTTAAGTAGGGGTAGAAAAACCTTCCATATATAGAGAAAAGATAGAAGAAGTGAGTGCATTTATCAATGTGGCTCACTTATATTTGAGTGTAAAGATAACAGAGGAGATGGAGGCAACAAAGATGGCCTGGGTGCTATCTTATGTATAGAGAGGAGTGGCTGAGGTATAGAAGGATAACTTACTAGATGAGCTATTGAAAAAAGAGTCAGAAGTAGAAACAGTAGAGGAACTATTTAAAAAGATGAGAAATGAGTTTGGGGAGACAGAGGAGGAGGAGAGAAAGGTGGAGCAGCTAAGAACAATAGAGCAGGGGAGTAGGACATACAATGAGTATGTCTAGGAGTTCAAGAAAATAGCCAGAGGAAGTGGATATGAGAAATGGCCTCTCATCAAGGAGTTCAAAAGAGGATTAAATAGGGGGGTCAGGAGAAAGTTAGCAGAGGCAGAGACCCCCCTATATAATAGAGGAGTGGCAGGAGAGGTCAGTAAGATTGGATAGAAATCAGAGACAGAGTAGGACAGAGGAGAGGATTGTAAGGACTTAGGCTGAGATGCCTTAGAACTACTCCTAGTCCAAGTTAACAAGAAGAACTCGACAGAGTTCCTGTTTGTTTTCTGTACAGTACTTATACACATTTTTGTATTTACCCTTATTTACAAAGTCCCACGTGTCTCCTTTGAGTTATTTCCCCTTGTGCATCCATTGGTTTCCTAATTAAAATAAAAGAAAAAGAAAGGAAAATAAATAATGACTTAGTTATTTGGCCAAGTCATGACACCACCCCCCTCTTAAGGTTCCTTGTCCTGAGGAATTTTACAGTTTGTAATAGGGGTCAACCATGTTCCCTATTTTGTCATCATCTTCTTCTGTCCACTCCCTTATTCCTGAGTTTTCTTGTTCAATTTCTTCCTCCTCTTCCTTTATTGTTT